>Ga0193956_1000337_pt1 | contig 22223 bp, 20 predicted proteins | sample BB_7_MG_FD_140358 | JGI IMG/M metagenome (GOLD analysis project Ga0193956, IMG submission 140358) | Microbial mat bacterial communities from the Broadkill River, Lewes, Delaware, United States - BB_7_MG | ecosystem: Environmental > Aquatic > Freshwater > River > Microbial mats | place: USA...
AATAAAAAGCAACTGTGATGCACAGCGTGATGCACACCTATTTAACGGTTGCCCTTTCAACGACTTACAAACAAAAACAAGAATAATCAACCACTTGTGCCATAATGCATTGAATTATGAAACATTGGCCGTTTCAACCAGGCGATATTACCTAAAACTTTTTAATTTCTTCGGTGATTGAGTTAAGAAAGATTCTTAACTCATCGTAGCTCTCCGGTAAATACAAACGAGTTTTAATCACATTTAGGTTGTTAAAATCTACCCATTTTCTAACAGTATCAATCAATTGTTCAACCTCTACATTTGTATTACCGAATTCTAAACCTAATACCTCAAGCATGGTATGTATAGCATTAAAATTCTCTTTATAGGCCATCAGCCGTTCTTCAATGTAATTAAAGTATAAGTTGGTTATTTCAATTATTTGTTCATTCGTAAAAAACCAAGCTGAATTTGGTGATTTCTCAAAATATCTTAGCATTGCTGCATAAAGTGCAGCCCCTTTTATTTCACTTACCGTTTTTGTTAAACAGATTGAATTACTGGTTCCAATATATCTATGATGATTTACAGGAAAAGATACAGCATGAATCTTTAAGCCATGATAATACTTATTAATAATTGCCCAAATCATATCAGAACGACGGTTTTCTTTTTTACCTGACATCATCGCTATATTAGGAGTTGAAATAAGTGCGCTAGAAGATAATATAAATGTATTCCCTCCTCTGTTGCATGATGGGTATGACTCATCTATAGGGTTGCAAGGTAATTCAGAAATTAAAGGTCTTAAAAAAGGTTCTCCTGTAAATATTTTATTAATTCCTGATAAAATTCTTTGTAAAGCGCTAGCTACGCTTTCTTTTGGATACTCAGGCACAACCCAGTAAGACTGAGTTAAGTGTTTTTGATGCTTTCTACTTAAATCGTAATAATAGTCAGGATATTCTTTTCTGAAAATAGCATTATTCTGGTTCCTATCCGGTAATTTCTCCTCTGGTTTTAACTTAGACAACCAACGTAGATTATGTATCAAGTCATTAATTTGAACTCTAATGCCGTGAGCTGGCGGGTTAGGAGAGCCTCCATTAAAACTCCCTATCAAAACATCAATACCCTTTTTTCTAAAAGCGGGTAGCCATGATAAGTATTCAGACGCGACAATAGGTATTCTCATGTCATCATCTAAAATCCATGCATATGACGATGGCATAGCCTCCATTTTACGCCCAACTGTTTTTTGCAACAGTGAACGAGCTTGACCGATAGGCAAGGTATTGCCAGGTAATTGATTCTCTAATACCTGAAATGCTAAAGACGAGTCATCAATAAATATCTGTGATGTCAAACTTATAACTTTTTGACTATCTTCACCATTTGCTAATACAACAACCTCAACCTTATTTAGAAATGGTAACTTTCTAAGTTTATTAATATCTAACAATAATGGCTCTATCTGAACTATTGAGCCACATATAACACCTATTATTAATGTAAATGGCTGGCATTGGTTCGCTTGTAGAGTGCCGGCTTGTATATCCTTTTCAACACATGAGCCCACTATTTATCTTCCTTGAGACATATAAAATCATTTAAATTGAAGCCAAATTCAACATTAAGAATTTGGTTAAGATTATCAATGTAATTAACTATTTTAGTTTGCTTTCCTGACTCAGAATAAATATATAACTCTGAGTCTCTCAAAAAAAGAAACCTATCATTAATAATTTGGGCAAAACGTAACTTGCCAGTAAAAGGATATAAATTATTAAATCTATTGGAAATATCTTTCATTATTGCTGTTTCAGGTTTAGATTTTAATGGGATTGTAAGAGTGTGCTTTTTAATCCCGTCTCTAGTTTGATAAATTTCAATATATTCGTTGTAAACAATTGATTCAAAATAAATTCCATAACAACTATATTCCACCCTTTTATTAGCAGAAAATAGTTTAATAGAAGGCCAGCCATTTCCTACATCAGCAAAGTATTCCTGTTCACCTATAATCAATCTAAGTAAACGATGGCATTCAATATTATTAATAAATGAACTGTGAATATAAACTTTAAAACCTTCTCTTTTAAGTTTTTTCATTATTGATAAAACTTTATCGGAACAAGTGCCTCCAAAATTTTCTTCTTGTGATGAAACGTCATACAAAAATGCCAAAGTATGGAAAGGCTCAGTCATGAAAGCTTCTAAAATTATACTTTCAGCTAATTCGAGAGCGTTATTTATGAGAAACCCCTCTTTTTTCAATTGCAGAGTCGAAGCAAGGGTAAGAGTGAAAATAGTTATCTATATGATTGTAAGTGTAAAATTTTGACCAAATAGCCTTAAGTCCCACTTTTTCACTTTCATAATTTTCCTGTAGATAGTTAACTACCAAACTACGTATTCCACTGCCAACATCTGAAGAGATCTTTTTTCTCCAAATAATACTCCTGGAAAGACAGTGCTCGTACTCTTTCCTTAAAACAAACTTACTTATGGGCATAGCGTCATAAAAAGAGTATAAGTCCCCATACTCTAACGCCTGTGAAAATTCATAAATCTGGCGATCAAGATACGGAAATCGTGCTTCAATACCATTACTCATACAAGTTAAATCAACCCTTCTAAGTTCAGTAAAGTGCATATCAGTCAAAAGCTTACTTCTAAATACTTTCCATTTGTCACTATCTTCTTGATATTTATATCCGCCAAATAGTTCATCAGCGCCTTCTCCTGAGAGTACAACCTTCAAGTTATCATTCTTTGCTGCTTGAGATAAAAGATATGTACAAATACCGTTACTAATAATTGACGGATTGTAACTCTCTGTAGTCTTCACGACTTGTTCAATTAGTTTGGGGAGTTCATCTTTTGACGGTAAAGAGATTACACGGTAATTTGAAATACCTAGATTCTTAATCAGTGACATTGCTGGCGGGAAATCTGTTGAATTATTTTCATCTCCAAGTATGTAAAAAAATGAATTAGCTTGCAACTCTACTAAAATATAAGCCAGTATTGAACTATCAAGTCCACCGCTTAAAAACACACCAAATGGTGCATTATCTTTAGGTAGCCTCTTAATCACAGCCTCTTTCAATATATCACTTAAGCTTCTAGATGGTTTATCAAACATGACTGAATGATGCTGAACTTGCTTAATTTCACCACTCGACAAGTTAATTTCACAAACACCTTTTGGTATAACTTCGAAACTGTCAAAACTTGGGATTGCTTTTAATTCACTAGTGATGATGACTTTTAAGCCTTTTTTAACTAAGAACAATCCTTTTTTACCTATATAGTCTCTTAGTGTATATAGTTTGTTAGAATACTTATTAAATACAACACCACTATAAAAACCATCAAGTTGATGAATAATTTCTTTACCTAGCTTTTCAAATAGAGGACCAATTATATTTGTGTCTGCTTGACCTAAATATTGAAGCTGGTACTTTTCTTTTAAATAATCATGGTTATATATTTCACCATTAATCATTGTGACATATTGACCAAATTTATAAGGTTGATCTCCAAGCTCTGTAGGATCATTGATAGCTAATCTGTTAAATGCCATGCTAATAGATTCATTAAAATATATATTCGAACCATCTGGACCTCGATGCTTTAGCCTTTTGAGCCAAAAACTGAGTTCTTCCTTAGTAACACCACCAAAAGCAGCAATTAATCCACACATATACTTAACTTATCACTTTGAATTAGCTCAAACCTTACTTCCATTAGAAGCTTTCCTAATTTGTTTTGACCTTTTTTATCGCCACTATCACCCCAGTAATTATCATTATAGCTATACTCATATATGATTCTATTTCCAGTAGATAGAAGTACTTTCTTCAATTCAGGATGCTGATGAAATTTAGCTTGTAAGCCAGTTAGCATCACAGACTGCTTTTTCATATTCCAGACCGATACTTCAATATCTTTATTATCCCAGGCTATTTCTTTTGCCAGCACAGGGGATTGGCTCAACCTAATTTTATTTCTAACTTCAGGGTCTATAAATTTTTGCGCTTGATAAAAATGTTCAACTGTTTTCCATATCACACCACCAATAAATACGGGATGTTCAGAGAAATTTGAAAAACATCCAAATTCTTGGTCAACATCATGAAAATAAAGTGATCCACTATCTACATGCGAATAAGGAAGCTTATAATTACTTTGCTGTCGTAAGTTTAATGAAAATTCTCGACGAAAAGCATTCAATAAATAAGTCTGAATACCTTTAGTTTGATAATAAATTTCTAAAAGTTGAACTGAATAAAGAAGGCTATCACTTGCTAACTCCATTCCTTTTAAATGCTCAAAGCTATTCTCTAAACCTTTAATCTTTGATAGTTCGTATGCTTTATTTATTAGTTTTGAGGTAGTTACATCGCTATATTGTTCAACTTTTTTTATTAAATGATAGAGTTCGCTTTGTGCAAAAGAAGTTTTGTAAACTGTAAACATAGGTAAATATTGTTTAAATAAGTCTAATGAGACATCACTTCCTCCCACGACAATACCTGGATTTTCTTTCTCTTTTTTAGAAGTAACAACAAATTTAACAAAAGACCTCCCTGTCTTTTTGCTGAGTAAGTCCATAGTACCAACGGGGACAACTCCCGTAACTATATAAAGTTTAGACGAAAACTGCTCAAAAATATTAAATAACTCTGCCGCTGATTCAGCTTTTGATGTAGATTTAGTATCTAAACATACAAACACAGCCTTATATTTATTTTCCTTACTACAGACATCAATATTTGAGCTTAACTCTTTTAATAACCACAGCTCTGATTTATTACCAATAAACCCTATCATTATTAACTACATAGCAATATTTGGTGATTTAATTTACTATTTTTTGAATATAAATAGTCTCTATTTTCGTCTCTAATTATTGTTGGTGTTTTTACCATTTCTTGTACATCGATATGACTGTTTTCTAAATACTCTGCTTTTCGCGGGTTATTACTTATTAGTCGGACTGATGTCACATTTAAACGATTAAGAATCTTTACAGCTAAATCATAAGAGCGCACATCATAATCTAAACTTAATGAGTCAAATGCTTCAGCTGTATCTAAATTTTGTTTTTGCATAACACTTACGGCTTTGATTTTATTAGATAAACCATGCCCTCTGCCTTCTTGCTCTAAGTATATAATGATACCCTCTTTATTCTTAGCAATAAGCTTCATAGACTGTTGTAACTGATCAGCGCAATCGCAATCTAAACTACCAAATACTTCAGAGGCGGAACACGATGAATGCACCCTGAGTAAAACAGGGTTTATCAATTGCGAAAAATCAGAATAGCTTATTAAACTAACGCCATCCATACCGGTATCATACATCCTAAACTTGCCGAACTTTGTAGGAAGTTCACACCAATTAGTAAAATAGTTTTGTATCATTTTTAGTTTTTCTTTAAATCGTATAATTAGTTATATTTTCTGCAATCAACATATCAACACCTATTCATGCAACAAACAGAAATTAAGATATTGATAATATTGAAAATATTTTGGCCGGTCGGTATCCTATCACCTCTACACTAGAAGCAGATATCGTTTTATCAAAAGGAATATAAGTTATAGTGGTTTGGCTATCTTTAGTATCTTGTTTGCTCCAATGTGAATAATATTCAGCATTAGACTCCCTTATGACTGTTGTACCTAAAAGGAAACCATGTTCAAGAACACATAATCCTCTTGTCCAGCCGGGTAAAACACCATAATCACTTGAATGCCACCGTTTTAAAATTTTACCACTAACAAGATCACTCGCAATTATATCTCCAGCAACTGTTGTTGCCCATAAACAATTCTGCCCCGTTACCGAATAATTCGAAATAAAGCCTTCATGAGGTGGTGCAGGGTACTCTGGTGATACCCAGTTCCAATCAATAGTATTCACAACTCTGCGCTGTCTGACGAAGGTAAGAAGCACTTCTCCATTAAGACCCCGCGAACAGTAATTAGCATGCATAAAGTGAGGTTTTGAGTCTATAGTTCTAAAATCAGGTGCAGAGTTAATACGTTGTAGGTTGCGCTCTTTGCTCGTAAGATATTTTCGATACTTAATTTTACCATCGTACCCAAATAAATCTAAGGACTCTAAACCTGTATTAACAACATATAAGCCTTCATCACATGCGAGTACATGATGAAGGTCATTAAATAAAGGGTCATCTATTATTTTAATTAACTTGAAGTCAGCTAAAGAATAAGCTAAAACTTGATTCGCACTACATAGCCATAAAAGGTTATTACGAATACTTCCGCCAGCAAAGCCTTTATTCTTTACTCTTAACTTTGGTGTCGGTGGCTCTACAATTATTGAAGTTTCATACTCTAACTTAACCTCATTACCTTTTTTTTCTAGTATTAGTTTTCCAATATACCCCTCTGATGATTCATCAAAAAAACCACCGGTAATTAGAAACTGTTCTTGCTCCATATAACTCATGCTTTAAAACTTCTGTTAACTTTCTTGTTTAATTTAAAATATTGAAGAGCTCAATTAATTCCATATTCTTCTATTTATGCAATAAGTTTTAGTACCAACGCCCTGCTCACCTTCTAGTCCAAACTGATTTTTGAAGCCTATTTTAAAAGCCATCGCTGCTATAGAATCATTCCATCGTCCTTCAGGCCAAGCAATCCAAGGTTTGAACGCTAGTTCTTTTAATCTCTTATAATCGCAAGTAAACCTTTCGACTAATTCCTCGCTTGAATAAATACGGAGGTCACAATGACTTGAACCGTGATACCCAACAAACCAACCCTTTGACACTAAAGAATTAACTTCTTTTAGGTTTAACATTTTTTCACCTAAAGGGTTTATATCTATACCCCTGCTTTTTAAAATATTTTGCTGCTCTAATTCTGGTAACTTCTTAAGTGATTCGCGACTAAACCCATAAGTTGATAGAAGATTATTAAGATCTAACTTTTTAGAGTCGCACCAGGAATATAAAGCAGTTAAAGGTAAGGGTGTAGTGTCATTATGTAATTGCTTGCCAGTAAGAAACAGTACAGGTTGAATCAACGGAAACTTTTCTAAAACCTTTACAGCAAGTAGAACATCTTTATGGCCATCATCAAATGTTAATAACGCTTTTAGTTTCAAGTGGGATGTTTTATTGGTTTCTTCGATTGTTTTAGAAAGAATTCTAAGCTTATTTTCCATTCTTTCAAGCGAAATACTCATCCCGATGATATTTTGAATTTTATGAGCTCCGTGGCCTGGCTCCGACAGATGAACTCTATGTAAGCATGGAATTTCCTTATTCCAGAAAGTACTTTTGAACTTTGATAAGCTTTCAATATTCAATTTAGAGTATACCATCATCAAACTTAAAGCATCGCTGGCGCTTTATTTACTAACCAGTTTTGATCTTTTAATCGATTCCACGCAGCGAGAATATGAGCAGGTTTCATTTGAGCTTTTCTGTGATTCCAGCCATGAACCTTCTCAATTAAACTATCACTCGTTAAGACTTCCTGTTCTGATTCTTGGGTTACAACCCAATGGACGGTAGAAAGTAATTCCATGCCATTTTGAGATTCAAACCCTTCAATCAATTGAGCTACTTTATCAAACCTTTTCTTGGTATCTTTGTGCGCGTCCAAATAAACCAAGGCTTCTTTCGCAGCATCTTTTTTCAATTCGATTGGCGTTTCTGGTTTGTTTAAACCGTCAGCATAACCACTAATAAAGTGTCCTTCCATCTTATCTAATACATGACGAAGCACATCGGCATAAGGTCCAAAATGATGTTTTTGAAAAACCACTTTATTTAAGGGCTCACCTACCGCTGTTAAAAAATAAACAAGTTTCTGCACTTCCAATAAAGATAAACGGTAATCAAAACCTGTCGATACATAACGGTCAATTAAACCGATCACAGCAGCACGGCCAATGGTCATTTTCGGACGCTTAGTGTTATTAAGCATAACATCAGCTTGTGGCGCATTCTGTGGTGGATATAATAGCCAATTAACCTCAGGAAGCTCAGCTAATGAGCTTTGTATTAATTGCTCAACTTCTTGCCAAGGTAAACCACCTAATCCGCTTCCTAACGCAGGAATAGCGACCGACTTAAGGTTTAACCTTTTTACTTCAGCCTTTAAACTATCTAAACCTTGCTCAATATACTCAAGTTTTGATTTACTTTTCCAATGAGCTTTAGTCGGAAAGTTTATAATATAAAAAGGTGAGCTCATAGAGTTTAACGAAACCGACAATACTTGGCCGGTCACCATAGATTTATTATCACAGGCTTTTTTGTATTCTATAAAGTTTTCAGGGAAAGCTTTTTTAAATTGTAACGCCAATCCTTTTCCCATAACTCCTACAGTGTTAACTGTATTAATAATGGCGTCAGATTGGTCGTGTAATATGTTACCTTTTTGATACGTAATCATAGTAGTCTCTAGTAATACCACGTTGGCTGTACAACAACCTCTGGCTTATATGCAGCACCTTGTAGTAATAAAATCACCTCATCTGCTATCGATTGAGTTTTAACACCTATTTGACGAATGCTTTGCCATTGCACTGACTCAAAGGCTAAAAATTCAGCTTGCTTTTCTTCTTTAAAATCCTGCCAATACCGTTCATTGATAATTCGCTTAATATCTAATTCATTAATACGCCTAAAGTCATCAATTTGCTCAGCATAATCTAAATCAGCATGAATATCGGTAAAGAAGCAATTGTCATTAGTTAGTCTAATTGTATCAACATCACTGATAAAGTGTAGCACTCTTTCTTGGCCGCCTTGAAAGTCATCGTGACCACGATGAATAACAAACAACATTACTGAGCGAGGACAAAAGTTAAATGGAACATATTGTCCAATAGTACCGCCCGCAGCTACATTAACAGGACGAATTAATCGGCGCTGCTTAATATGGTTATAACCAATGTTTTGGTTAGTTAAACCTAGTTCAATACGCTTTTTATCCGACCATAAGCAGCCTTGCTCTAAAATACTGACTAAATTGTCGATATGGGTAATGTGTGAAACTTTAACTGTCATTTTTTAATCCATCGCTTGCACTGAATTAGCTAAACGTCTCTCATGCCCCAAAGGAGTTGTATAAAAACGTTGTTCGATACCATATAGGAGGTACTTTAGGTCATCATCGGTTCTTACCTCAAACTTACTATTATTCTTATCAAACTTTAGCTTTTGATCACAGTAGCTATGAATATAAGAACACATTTGGTCTCTATCTTCAGCTGGCATAGCAGCAAGAGTATCCATAGCTAATGCGACTCTCTTGCGATTTGGCTTTGATACTTTTTCGATACTAAAATCACCTGAGAGATCAATAAAAATCTCCGTCAAGAAAGGTTTCAACTTCTTCGTTAGTCGCTTCTTTGTATAGTACATTGAAGGAAAGGTAACTATGTATTTTTACATAATGACCTTTCTAGTATTTTTTAAACATCGTCTTCATCGTCAACAAGTGCTTCTTCTACGCTTTTGAACTCTTCTAAAGCAGCAGTAAGTAGCTCTACAATTTCACTGGCTATAACAGCTGGTGGTTGAAGATTTTCAGTATCTTCTAACGAATCATCTTTTAGCCATGAGATATCAAGGTTAGTTTTATCACGAGCCATAATTTCATCGTAGCTGAACTTGCGCCAGCGACCATCAGGACCAGGGCCGCCATCTTCTTCGCGCTCTTCTTCCTGCCAATTTGAAGTACGTTTTTTAATGTCTGAAGCTGAAAATAATTCGACGAAATCATCAAAATCTGTACGTGTTAATTTTTTAGTTTTAAGTGTCATATGCACGTTGGTTCTAAAATCATAAACCCACACATTTTCGGTCCATGCTTTTTTAGACGCCGGTTTTGCATCAAAAAACAAAACATTCGCTTTAACACCCTGAGCGTAAAAAATACCGGTTGGAAGACGTAAAATCGTATGGAGATTAAAACGGGTAAGTAGCTCTTTACGTACTGTTTCTCCAGCACCACCTTCGAACAGTACATTATCCGGTAAAACAACAGCGGCTTTGCCACCAGCCTTGCCTTCAACTTTGAGCATGTTGCCAATGTGCTGAACAAAATTTAGTTGTTTGTTTGATGAATCTGCCCAGAAATCATCACGCTCATATGTAAGTTTTTCTTTTTCAACCTTGCCTGTTTTTTCACTAATAATAGTAACAGAGCTCTTTTTACCAAATGGTGGGTTTGCTAAAACCATATCTACTTTATTTTCGCCAACTTCTTTTGCTAAAGCATCTGAAGTAGATATAGGGCATTCATCTGTACCAATACCATGAAGATACAAATTCATTGCACATAATCGAGCAACAGAGTCAGAAATATCGTTTCCCCTGAATGCTTCATGCTTTAAAAAACGCGCTTCTTTTTTAGAAAGTGGGCGTGCTTTATTGTTTGTAATATAGTCATGGGCAACTGTTAAAAACCCACCCGTACCACAAGCAGGGTCAGCAATAATCTGCATAGGTTGTGGTTGCATTACATCAACAATAGCTTCAATAATGGGACGAGGAGTAAAATACTGGCCAGCACCTTTCTTTTCGCTTTCAGCGCCTTTTTGTAAAAGGCCTTCGTATATTGCCCCTTTTACATCAATTTCTAAGGTTGACCATGATTCTTTGTTAATCATGTCAATTAAACGTTCAAGCTTTGCAGGGTCTTGAATCTTATTTTGAGCTTTACGGAAAATAGTACCTAATGTACCTTTCTGCTCGCCGAGGGTTTCTAAGGTATGACGATATTCTTTTTCAAGGTCTGAACCATCAAGCTTAACTAGTTTAGTCCACTGCTCTGTCGCTAAGCTTTCGCCTTCTTGGCCACCTGCAACACGTTCAGCAGTCATTTTAAGAAAAATAAGATAGGTGAGTTGCTCTACATAATCACCATAGCCTACACCTTCGTCACGTAATACGTGGGCATAATTCCAAACGCGGTTTACTATTTCTGTCGTTGTCACATTGTTATTCATTTTTAATCTCTAGGTTACTACTTCTAGTAAGCCGTTCTCTTTAATTACTTGCACACATGCTGCTGTAAATGGTTGATGCTCATCGATGAAACCAATCAGTTCATCTGTCAACTCATCACAACGCTCTTGATCTGGAACATCTTCACTTTCTGCTTGAATCAACCTTTCGCATAATTTATTAACATCATCCATAAGATCTTTACGTAAATAATTCCACGTTCCTTCATCTAAGTGATAATAAGCAATTGAATCCACGGCCCTTTGATTTTTCCAATCATTTTGTTCTTTAGTAAACGTTGGTAAAGGTTTTCCGTCATTTGTATCAAAAGAAATTAACCTACAGTCACCTTTCACTGTAGGGTCTAGTAAAACAGGATTTTCTAAATTTTCAGTGGCCTCATTTAAAGCTCGAAGATCCCCTTCCTTTAGAGGAAAATAAGCACCTTTCCCAACAGTCATTCCTGTGAGGTAATCTTTAATTCTCACATTAGAGGTAGGGTGAGAAACACGAAAATTGGTCCAATCAAAAGCTCTCCACCAATACCCTGGGTGAGCAACACCATTCAAGCCATGTGGTTTTTTCTTCGGCCGATAATGCTCAATATGCCCTTCTTGTCTTTGTAAAACTGCTTCAGAATACCAACACTTCATATTCCCAAGAGCCCATAGCTCAGATTTTAATGCGGACCAACGAGCCCCATTAGCATCAATAAAGGCATTTCGTTCGTCATCCTGTAAAGCATCAATTTCGTCTTTTGCGTTATTAATATCAGTTAAGTCTTTTAATCTAGGTAATTGGCGTTTATCTATATATCTCATTGACCAGTTTCCTTACCTGCCAACTTCTTAGCTATTTTTTCTGCAATACGCTTTCTTACTTTCCAAGATGCATGATCAGGTGTTGCGTTAGCTATTTCAGGAGTATCCTTTTGAGCTTCAGTCATCGCTCTTATATATTCTAAATAAAGGGGATCACGTGCTGCATGTGAAAAATCTAACCGACCAAGCTGTACATTTAATTCAGAAAGCCTTTTTCTGTCATCATCCGACTTATTACTTTTAATACCTAATTCTCTTTTCTCATCAAGCAACTGAAGCGTTTCACGGTCTAAAGTAGACCTAAGCTTGAAAAAGTCACTGGTAAGGATTGCTTGGAAACCCATTCCCTTAGGTGCGCTTGTAGGGTGGTAACTATAAATAGCGCCATCGGCATTTTTATCAACAATTACTACTTCATGCTTATCTAATCCAGCAAATGTTAATGGGTTATGAGTTGTTATAAGTATTTGGCTTTGCTCAGGGTCAACACCATATTCTTTAAGGTTTTTTAATAGGTCTAAGCACCATGCAGGATTTAAATGGGTATCTGGTTCATCTAGTAGAAATAGGCTTTCATTTTGTTGAGTAAAACGCATTAAACCGATAATTGTTATGAGCTGTTGTTCACCTTCACTCATTTCTTTAAAAGTGATTGGCTTTTCTACATCTTTTAATTTAACTCGAATTTGTAAGCCTTCACCATCCAAACTTAATAGATCGCTAAATATGGTACTTTCCATGCGAGAGAAAAAATCTTTTGCTTTAAGGCCATTGGCTAACTTGTTAATTCCTTCTTTACCATTTAGAAAACAATAACGAGTTTCAATCGTTTTAGTTTGTTTAAACGAAATCTCTTTTTTTTCACTCCCTCCCATTGGAACGAAAGAGTTTTCAAAAAGAGTATCTAAAAACGGGGCTACTTTCCCTCCTGCGCCCCAGAATCGTCTATCTTCTTTTTTACTTTTAAGTACCTTTTTCGTAGAGGCTGAGCTCCAGTATGGTTCTTGTAACTTAAAGAGCACAGATGATAAGTGTTCAATATCAAACTCATCTTCAAGAAATTTTTCAGCTTCAGCGTCTTTTTGAGCGAAAAAAGATAAGAGAGAAAATTGACTGTGATGGGGCTTAGCTAAAAACATTGTTCTTAAAGCTACTTCGTCACCCTTTTTTTGAGCGTCATAATAAATGCGTTCATGGTCTTCAAAAGCTTCATTAAAACGAGCTGAGATTCCAGAATAGTAACCAAAAACATAGTCAGGCAATAAACGTTCATCTGTAAAATAAAGTTCACCAAGTTCGTTTTCTATTGGTTTATTACGTCGGTAAAATTCTTTTTCATCAAGAGGCACTAAAAGCTCTTCAATTTCCTCAACTGTTTTACCTATAATTAAACGAGCATCCTCAATTAAAGAGTATTCCCTTTTATACCTTTGAACACTTTCCTTACGAATGCCCTTACGCTTTGGCTTCGTATTTGACTTTCCTTTAGATACAACTTTTATATAACTACCACGGCATCTAAACTTCATTGCATATTCAAAATCTGAATTTTCTTCTAAATCTAGATCTCTAAAGATCCATGCTATCGCCTCTAATATATTGGACTTACCAACACCGTTTCTGCCAATTACCACCTGTCGTTCTGTCTTTAAAGAGAAATCGACTTCAAAATCATTTAAGTTTTTAAAATTGTCTAACCGTAACCAATCTATTTTCACAACTAATCCTTTAGCTTTAATTTAATGTTTGCCGCTTTGTCATAAGGCCAATTTTTCAAAGTATCTTGAGTTGGTGCAATTTGTTCAATTTTTTCAGCTATTGAGGCAAGTTCAACATAAAAGTCATCAATGTCTACTGATGTAAAACCAGCTTCCTGCATTAGCACATCAGCTGTTATTTCTTCCTTTTGATCACTCAGTACCGTTAACAATGATTTACGTTCAGAAGTCACTTTTTTTTTCCTTTTAATTGCAGCATTTGTTTTATCAGCAAGTAGTTTCTCTTTTTCGGCTTTAATTTCTTCGAGTAGCTGTTCCGCGGTTTCATCAGTTTCGATGTTTTCAACCAACTTCCCAGAAAATGCGTCAGCTAATATTGATGACTTTAATTTTGATGCATGCAATATTTTCAGTTCAGTTTCTTTTTTTAATCTGTCTATACCAGCGATTTTTGATTCAATTTCTTGAACTATTTGTTCTTGCTCTAATAGTGAAGGTAAACCGAAACTAATAGACCTTATATCATCTAAGCCTAAGCCTGCTTTAGTAGCACCTTTTTGTAGCGCTTTAAACTGCTCTTTTGCAAAGTCGCCTGATAGCAGCCAAGAAAGATACTTTCCCATCACTCTTTGCACGGGTCTTGCCAACGCAACATGCTGGTTAATATAAGCCTCTTCAAAATTGCTAGGCACATAACCAACCATCCCAACATCGGCAGTAATTGAGATTAAATTATCACCTTCTTGAACTTTAGTTCTGCTACCTTCTGAGCCTTCAGGAGGAGAAACTCGCTGTAACTTCCGAAAATCGAGATCAACATTGTAATGAAACAAATTACCTACCCTAAGAAATAGAGGGCCTTCATCAGAATAATATTTTGCCCAGCCTCTAGAGCCACTTGTAACGAATGAGAATACTTGATCTGTTATTGTACTCACCCAACTATTAGGTAGGTCCTCCACTTCAACAGCATCTTTAGACTCTACGTATTTCTCTTTCCACTTATCGTCTTTAGGTGTTTGGCCTTTTTCTTCGAATATTTTGAGTTGCTCGGCTTCCCAGTTTGCTAGGCGCTCTTCTAGAATGCGCTCAAGTAATTCATTCGCAGGTTCAAGTTCGTCTGTATTTTGTTCACGCCACTTTTCAGTTAACTTGCCAGTTACCGCATCTTTTAAAACTGATTGGCGATATTGCTGTAATTTTTCTTTTGCTTGCTTAAGTCCTTCAACACCTGCATCAATATGGGAAAATAGCTCTTCAATTTTATCGACTATTAATTGTTGCGTTGATAAAGGAGGTAATGGTAGATATGCTTCTTTTAGATATTGAAAATGACGAGCATAGCCTTTGTTAGGTAAATGAATTGCATTACAAAAATAATATATCCACTTAGGTAATACACCTATAGGCCTTAGAACTTTTATACCATCTGCACCAGGAACAAAGTTAAAATCGACTAATTTAAAAGCTCGGGAGTGATCTCCGAAAATAATGAATGCACCATTTCCAGACACCTCAATGACTAAATCATTATTATCTGTATACCCCCCAATAAAATCTGCACCTTGATCAATAACAGGATATTTTCCTTTTTGAACATATTGCTTTTGAGCTAATTTTTTATTACCAACAGGTTCGATGATACACAATTCCTCTACAGAAGAATGAGCCCAGTTTTTTGGTAGTTTCGCCAATTTAGTTAAATGCTGGAGGTTAGTATCTGATTTCAATTTTATGCCTTTTTAAGCTATCAAATAGCCATTTAATTCATTGACTACATTATCTAGTTGTTCACCAAATAACTGCTTTGCTTTGAGTACTCCACCTTGTTGGGTAAACGGGGCATAGTCAAAGTCTTCTATCATCATTTCTGCATTTTGTGCAATTTGCTCTTTTATCAGCGCCAACCATTCAAGTTGTGAATCATCAAACTCAACACCTGTTTGCTGTTGTTGGGTTAACCAGGTATCAAAACGACGCTCTACCACTTGCGAGAAAGGTTCTAATACATCTTTTAAGCCTGTAGCATAATTAATTAGGCTAACGATATTGGTTAGAAGTTTTGCCGCTGGCACGCCTTTTACTTTGGCAGCTTCAAGCTGCTGATAGGCTTTCCACACTTCAATTGGGGCGAGATTATACGGTGGTGCTTGAATGTTTTCAGCCAATTCTTCTATTTGTTCGTAACTTAAGTGTCTTTGTTGATACGGTTTGCTGTAAATTAACTCAATTGCGGTTAATTCGTCTTTATTATCATCAATAAATTGTTTAAAGCTTTCAATAATGTGTTTCGCTTTTTCTTCATCAAAACCTGCATCTATTAGCTCGTCAGCACTTTCATCAATAATTTGGTCGGTATTGCGCCTAACCTTTTCAATAGTTTCTCGTACATCAGGGTTATGAAACGGTTTTACTGCGGCATTAGCTAAGGGTTTAAATACTTGGTCACGTTGCTCTTGAGTTGGTGCGTCTGTGCCAAATTCAACTTTTGCTTGTTGTTCTAAATAATCTTCATTCGTGGCATGTATTAACTCGCCGGCGACCAATGCCAGCGGCTTACCCATTAATTCGCCTAGTTCTGCTCGTTGCTTATCATCAATTTTTAAATCTAATCGTATTAAACGGTTGCCTAAACTACGTATGGTTTCAGCCGACCTATCACCACGGGCTATTTGTTCCATGAGCTTTTCAGTAGAAACTGACGGCTTTTGCTCCATCGGTTGGCTTTCAGTTTTATCTGTTTCGGTTACGCCTACAGCATCGACTAATACAAACTTGGTTTTTGCTTTAGCATCAGGAGTGACTAGGTGCAGTGAATCAACATCGATAACGCGTGTACCCCGACCTTTCATTTGCTCGTAGTAGGCTTGGCTACGTACGTCACGCATAAAAATAATGCACTCTAACGGTTTAATGTCTGTACCAGTTGCTATCATGTCAACCGTAACGGCTACTCGCAGATGAGGACTTATCTTAAACTCTTTAATGGTGTTTTCTGCGGTTTTTTTGCCAACACGGTAGGTAATTTTTTTACAAAAGCGATTACCTTCATTAAACACTTCTCGTACTTTATCAACAATGCGGTCAGCATGGTCATCATCTTTAGCGAAGATAAGGGTTTTAGGCACCCAAGTACGCTCACTAAAACAATCAGGTAAGCAATTATCTTTAAATGCTGTTAATACGGTTAAAATTTGATTGGGCGCGATAACGCTGCGATCAAGCTGAGTTTTAGTATAATTTTCGTCTTTATCGAGAATTTCTTGGCGTTTCTTTTTCGTTAAGCGGTCACGTACTTGTACGGCTGTGCCTGCTTCAATTAAGTCACCTTTTTCTGACTTTTCTGTTTTAATGCGATATATGTCGTAACCTACGTTAACTTTATCTATTACCGCGTCTTCATGGGTATATTCAGACACTAGGTTTTGATTAAAAAATCCGATAGTTTTCTTTGTAGGTGTTGCAGTTAAGCCGATAAGGAAGGCATCAAAATACTCAATGACTTGTCGCCATAAGTTGTAAATAGAACGATGACACTCATCAATAATAATGAGGTCAAATGTTTCAATTGGAATTTCAGAATTATAAAGCACTTTACGTGGTTGCTTTGATTCGGTATTAGATTCTATTTCATAGCCTGAGCGTTCATCGGCATCATCATCTAGCTCTGTACCTGATAACTGTGAGTACAAACGTTGAATAGTAGATATGGTGACTTTAGTGGTATCAGCAACGCCTGTTGTGCCAAGCATGTTTACATTGTAGTGAGAGGTAAACTTACGGCCATCTAAAGGCGTATCATATTGTTCAAATTCTTTTTTAGCTTGACGTCCCAAGTTACCACGGTCAACCAAGAATAAAACTCGCTTTGCTTTTGCGTATTTAGCTAAACGATATATTTGAGTTACTGCGGTAAAGGTTTTACCTGAGCCTGTTGCCATTTGCAGTAAAGCTCGGGGCTTATTCTTTTTAAGTGAGTCTTCAATACCTGCAATGGCATCTATTTGGCAATCACGTAAGCCGTCAGTATTTAGCTCAGGTAAATCATGCATGCGTGCTCGAAGCGTGCTTTCTTCTTCAAGCCATTTTTTAAGTGTTTCGGGTTTATGGAAATGAAAAACATTACGACTACGTGCTTTGGGATCACGATAATCACAGAAGCGAATTTCAAGACTGCTAGATTCGTAGGTGAAGGGTAAGTCATCTAACCAACGTTGAGTAAATGCCGATGACGAAAGACTATAACGACCACTTTGCTCAGCTACACCACCTAATGAAACGCCATCTTTTTTAGCTTCTATAACACCACAGGCTTTGCCATCGACAAATAGCATATAATCAACAGGGCCTGTAGACGTATCCATTTCGCGAATAGCGATACCATGAATACCTTCTTTACCATCAAAAAGGTTCATGCGTTTCTTATTTTGGATAGTCCAACCCGCTTCGACTAGTTTTTTGTCTATAACTAATCGGGCTTGGTCTTCAGGTGTTATATGTTGATCCACGTGTACATCCTTATTTGCCCTTTTGTTTTTCTATCCATGCTTCTAAATCATCACGCTTAAAGCGCCATGAACCGCCAATTTTAAAGCCTGGTAGTTTACCTTCACCAGCTAACCGGTAAGCTGTTTTCTCTGCCAGTTTTAAATAAGAAGCCACTTCTTTTAATGTCAATATTTAGTCTACCATTCAAAGTGTTATTTCCTGAAATACTCAATTTATAGAAATCGATATTGAGAGAATATGGGAAAATTGTAGAATGGTCAATGCATGTTATTGTAACGATCATATGCAATAAGTCTTTGATGTAGAATATTTAAGCAGAATAAAGTCTAGGCTATGCTCATCCTAGACGATTATTGCTTTTGTTACTTCAGGTCATCTCTACTTACCGTACTTATATTTGGTTCTATATCAGGGTCCATGACACAAACCATACTAAGAAATGGAGCTGAATCTTTTTCTTACCAGATTTGCTGCTTTTCAATAACACTTAAGAAATTCTTAGCTGTAAAGCCTTCCGGATATAAAGTAAAGGTACCGTCTCCTTGAATCTCTTGACCTTCAACAAAAGTCTCTCTGTCAAATAACAACTGACTATCATTCCTTAATGCAATAATAATTTCTTCAAGTGAGACTTTTAAGTAACCGGAAAAAAGCTCATGATCATGCTCTATAGATGTATCAACAATCCAACCATGTACAATAGGTTTAACATCACAATTATCAAAGCCAAGTGACAATTTAAATTGATCATCGGTCAATAACGCTTGTTCAACCGCAGTAACTTTTCGGCTAATTTGCTGGCCAGCTTTTCTTAGCGTTCTGGTTTTATGAAACCAAGCATCCTTTTGGGTACTACGTAAAAAAGTAGATTTAACTTCAAGCACAAAAACATGCCCTTCTAAAGCACAAATGAGGTCTATTTCACCAGGATCATTATCTTGTGTTTTTGGAGGATGATAATTAAGTAGTACTGTGAAGTTTCTGGTTTTGAAACATTCAGCTAACCGTAACTCTATAGCTGCGGTTTCCCTTCGAGCATCAATTCTATTAGCCCCAATACGCCTAAGATTGTTGAGTGCTGCTGTTGAGTTGTTTTGAAATGCTACCATCCAGGGGAATTGAAAAATATATTTACCAAATTTAAATATGGGCCGCTCATAAAGCTCAGGTATTAGTACTTGGGCTGACTTTTTATTTTGTAATTCCTTTGCTGTAGATTTTAAATCAAAGCTCCAAAAGTCAATGATTGCTTCAGCTGCTTTTGGGTTACCATCAGGAAAGTTTTGATTAACTGTCCACGCTTTAATTCTCGCCACTTTTTCTTTTTTAGTTGACCATGTGATTGGGAAACGATTTTCGCCTTGTTGCATGCCCTCAAATGTTAAGCGGTGAATTGCTACTAGCCAGTTTTTCTCCTCAGTCAAATACTGTTGATAAGGTGCGATAAAATCTTTACTAAAAAATGCCGACATTAAATTTAAAGACAATAACGCTTCGTAAAGGTTTACTCGTACTCCTGAGTCAGCCGTTAAATATTCATTTAACCCGTACACGTCCATTAAACGTAACTGAGTAGAGAAAGTCTTAATCATAGCTATTTGGTTTACTTCATGGTTTTCTTCTGAGCCAATTTGTTGTTCAGCCATGCCAGATAAAACAAACTCATTTATCCCCCTATTAAACCAATAACCATGCAATAACTTCAATTTATGACCATTTTGCTGCCAAGCAAGTTTACCGGGAGCATCAACGTCTTTAATAACTGCGATGCCCTGTTCCATTTTAAATGCTATGGTGTCATCAAAACTAAACGCATCAGCTGATTGTGAAATAAAGCTATTAAGTGAAATCTGCTTTGCTATTAACTGAGTTACTTTTTGATAAGTTTGTGTATGTGTTTTTTGCTCTGCTGAAGGGAACAAAAACGGTATTAAGTGCTCCTTCACAGTTTCAAGTAGTGCTTTTTCTGTCAAATCAAGATCTTTGAGGTCACTACCTTGTAATTTCCAAGCCAATATATATTTAAAAGCTGACCAAGCCTCTTCCATATTGTTATTTACAGGTGGTTCATCGCCTTTAGCGCTATTGGTCCCGAGTAAGTATTCAAATGCAAATAAGCTGATATAAATTAAACATGTTAATGGGGTTAAAGTGCTTAACTCCTTTTGAGTTTGTTCTAAATCCTTTAGCAGTCTTTCATGCTCTTTGTGCATTAACTTGATGATAGCGATTAATTCATCAAACTCATGAACCTCACTTTCAGCTAGCTGTTGCAATTCTTGCCATTTACTAGCGCTAGGCTTTAGTGCTAACTGCGAATACCGAGCGGCATTATTAATAGATAAAGGTGATTGGGATGCAATGGATTGTAGCAAGGGGAAATTACTGACAACCTCCTGGCTAAAGTATTGGGTTAACGCTAAAACCAATGAGTCTGAATTATAGACTTCCAATGGGAGCTGTTGCCAAAACTCACTATGCCAAAATAATTGATGTCTTTCTGCTGGCGTCACTTTCTTCTTTTTTTGGCCTTGAGGTTTATTGTCCAGGTAGGCATCTATGACAATTTGAGCAGCTGCAGTTACTGATTTATCACTGGCAAGGCAATGTGTGAATTTTTTGTCGTAGTAGTTTTGATTATCCATAACCTTTTATTATCCGATTGTGTATGCCTGATGGTTAAACTTAGTTGATGAGCTTCGTTTCAACTCTTGCTGATTGAACTATAAAGGAAAGTAATTGCATTTTATAGTTATCTATTAGTGTTGTGAACAGGTGAGAAATAGCGTGTTAAATTCAAATAACGGCATAAAAGAGCAATACGCTCCTTTTATGTTAAATACATTTTACTTGTATATCTGCATCAGCCAAGCAATCGCATCAGATATGCTTAAATGATTAAACTTATCCTTGATGAATTTAATGACATCACCTTCAGAAATTACTACTTCATTTTCTACTTCAACTAACTCAAGAATTACTTTATTACGATTTTCAATTTTAGTTAACACCCATTCCTCAATTTCACTACTTTCCCAAGCAACAGCTCTTTCACCTAAAGAAATTGATTTAGGGAAGTGGCCTTCAGCCATAAATTTGTAGATAGAAGAACGGCCTAAGCCAGTGTAGCTCATGACTTCTTTAAGCTTGATTAGCCTCATCATTTTAACCTCTTGATTATTGTCTCATGAGATAAGCGAGCTATGTAAAAATTTACCATCATCTAGATTGTCGTTGCTGTGATATTTTCCCATAACCTTCCATAGGGTAAAGACGGGCCATTTCCATGCGTTTAACTGAAGTTTTAGCGTTGATTAAAGAAATTAACCATTCACCTTTACCAATCAACATCATAAGAAAGCATGTATATACATGCTTTCTTACCTATTTACTCTAAGTACATTTAACCATCTACATCAATAAGTTAATGCAACTGGCTAGCTTCAGTGGGTTTTAATGGACATTTCTCAGAAGGTTGTTTATTAATAATGTACTGCAGCTTTATTTTTTGGTTCATGACTTCAAGTAGCATGTCGCCATCTTCCTTACTAATGATTTTGCTAAAGACGCCTGCATCAACAAAGCCGCTAAAGAATCCAATACTTTCGACCGGTATGGAGTTAGGTGATTTTTCAATGGCTTCAATTAGATTTCGTCTTTCAATTAGACATTGGTTATAAAAATGATGTTTGTTCATTTGATATTCTCGTTAATTAATAGTGATATTTCAGTGTGTTTTATTGTTTCATGAGGAGTTTATTGCTACTACTCAACGTCTTTTTGATACTTAGGAATTTCAAACCCCTTCTGTTCAGTTCTTTCATTCTCTAGATAAAGGTTTCGTTCAGCTATAACAGACGCGACCCACCCATGGATTTCACTTTCAACCCATGAATATAGATATACATTTTTTGTATTATCAAAAGATATTGGGATAGGGAAATGCCCTTCGTATATAAAATCTATTACAGACTCAATATTTAGATTCGTTACGTGCATTACTTCTTCAATGTTAATTAGTCTCATTTTGTTTTCCTTAAAAGTTATTGTTGTAGTGGTTGTAGTGGTCAAGTAAAACTGGCCACGGATTTGTATTCAAGCCAGTATCTTTGCTCTGACTCATTCGGTGTTAATCCTCCGTTATAACTGTGAGGCCTAACTTTGCTGTAATATCCAATGATG
>Ga0193956_1000338_pt1 | contig 22187 bp, 21 predicted proteins | sample BB_7_MG_FD_140358 | JGI IMG/M metagenome (GOLD analysis project Ga0193956, IMG submission 140358) | Microbial mat bacterial communities from the Broadkill River, Lewes, Delaware, United States - BB_7_MG | ecosystem: Environmental > Aquatic > Freshwater > River > Microbial mats | place: USA...
ATGTTTGGATTAGTCAAATTTTTAGAGGTAAAATGCTATTGTAGTGAAAATCTAAACAAATTTTTTTGACTCTTTGCGTTGTGCAGGGGCTTTTTGGGGTGCTTGGTGATAAAGATGGGAGATGAGAAAGGGTGAGCTATGAGTCAAAAATTTAAATACAACAAATGTATCGGTTCAATTCCTAGATTTGGGTGGTGGAGATGATACACATAGAGATTTAAATACAACAAATGTATCGGTTCAATGTATTTTCAAAGTGCATCTGCATATATTGTTCTATAATTTAAATACAACAAATGTATCGGTTCAATGAGTCCACCACTCTGTACTATTCCCAACATTCGAATTTAAATACAACAAATGTATCGGTTCAATTTGCTCTTCTTTTTGCTAGTGTGGCGATTTGCTTCTATTTAAATACAACAAATGTATCGGTTCAATGGACTTAGCGACAAATGCAACGGATTTAGTTCCTGAATTTAAATACAACAAATGTATCGGTTCAATGAAGATGGCAGAGGCCAGAGAATATGGTCAGGCGTAATTTAAATACAACAAATGTATCGGTTCAATCCGATGAATTAGCTAATGGGATTGATGATTTAGCATTTAAATACAACAAATGTATCGGTTCAATACCTCCACTGTATGCTGTTTGGTATCTTCTCATAAATTTAAATACAACAAATGTATCGGTTCAATTAATATAAATGTAACTGTAGATAGTAGCTTAAAAGGATTTAAATACAACAAATGTATCGGTTCAATAACAAAAGAAGATTATGAACTAAAAGAAGTTGTTTTATTTAAATACAACAAATGTATCGGTTCAATAACAAAAGAAGATTATGAACTAAAAGAAGTTGTTTTATTTAAATACAACAAATGTATCGGTTCAATTAGCTAGACTTATTAATAGATTTATAGAGATAATAGAATTTAAATACAACAAATGTATCGGTTCAATAAGCATCTGTGTCACTCTCTACGGTAAAGGCAACATATTTAAATACAACAAATGTATCGGTTCAATTATCATTAGATTTTACAATATTATTTGACTCGTCAGATTTAAATACAACAAATGTATCGGTTCAATACCAATTAAAAATCTCCCAATTATCTTCATCATAATATTTAAATACAACAAATGTATCGGTTCAATGGATATTCAGTCTATCACAAGTATATGCGAAATGCTTATTTAAATACAACAAATGTATCGGTTCAATCAAAAACGCCCTGTTTTTTGAGTGTAATATTATTAATTTAAATACAACAAATGTATCGGTTCAATGAAACGCTATCTATAGCACCATCTACCTCTACTACGATTTAAATACAACAAATGTATCGGTTCAATGTGGAACTGCAAGTGTCACGAAAATGGCACTTGCAAATTTAAATACAACAAATGTATCGGTTCAATAAAGGTAGGAGTGGCTTTATTAAACCACTCCTCTCTATTTAAATACAACAAATGTATCGGTTCAATTGGACGATTGGCTACCCTACTAGATACATTCGCAGGATTTAAATACAACAAATGTATCGGTTCAATTAGTTCAAAATGTTTTAGATACAAGAGATAGAGGTGATTTAAATACAACAAATGTATCGGTTCAATCAGAAAGAGATGTTTTGTATTCGACAGGAAAAATAAATTTAAATACAACAAATGTATCGGTTCAATGTGATACTAGTAAAATTAAGTTTATTGTAGATACATATTTAAATACAACAAATGTATCGGTTCAATCAGGATGGACTTAATTTAAGTGTCCTCATCTCTGAATTTAAATACAACAAATGTATCGGTTCAATTTGATATAGGAGTTGATATTGAGCTTATGTTTGCTTATTTAAATACAACAAATGTATCGGTTCAATACACTTACAAATGTATAGTGCGTAATATAGGAGCAGGATTTAAATACAACAAATGTATCGGTTCAATGTCTATCCTTGGTGTTAAAGATACTATGCAACCGATATTTAAATACAACAAATGTATCGGTTCAATCTTATATACATTATACCAATCCTTATCACTCTTATACATTTAAATACAACAAATGTATCGGTTCAATTATATCATTCGGATAAAGTCTATCTATCAGAAGATGATTTAAATACAACAAATGTATCGGTTCAATACAGCAAAATTACCGTCTTGTGATTGATAATTAGCAGTATTTAAATACAACAAATGTATCGGTTCAATCTTCTGTCCTTAATTTATCTGTAAACCAAAATCTATATTTAAATACAACAAATGTATCGGTTCAATAAGTTTTTAAAGCTATATAGACTGTCCCAGTTGTATCATTTAAATACAACAAATGTATCGGTTCAATACTCTCAAAAAGTTCCATCTCGTCTGCTGTAGCACCACATTTAAATACAACAAATGTATCGGTTCAATAGAGCTTCTTCTACTAACTTTAGTATCTCTAATTTTATTTAAATACAACAAATGTATCGGTTCAATTTATGTTGTTGATGATAACTTAGAAAAAATAATAGAATTTAAATACAACAAATGTATCGGTTCAATCACCAAATATAAGCTCTATTTTTTTTCTATTCCATTATTTAAATACAACAAATGTATCGGTTCAATAATCACATAGTCAAAGCTTCACGGTTGCAAAAATAAATTTAAATACAACAAATGTATCGGTTCAATTAATACATGGAAAAATATCATCGGTGAGATAGTAGGATTTAAATACAACAAATGTATCGGTTCAATCTTTGGAATAGTGGGTTATTCACGCACTCTACATTCAATTTAAATACAACAAATGTATCGGTTCAATAGTCATCTCCACTTTTAAACCTATCTTTCCACTTTTATTTAAATACAACAAATGTATCGGTTCAATCCGTAATTTTTCATTAAAAGTAATGTCTCGGTCGTTATTTAAATACAACAAATGTATCGGTTCAATAAGCTATATATGCCTCTTCTTGCTGTTTAAGATTATTTAAATACAACAAATGTATCGGTTCAATGAGAGTCAATAATTAAACTAGACAGTTCATCATCAGAATTTAAATACAACAAATGTATCGGTTCAATGATGGTGTGGGAACTAGATACAAAATTGTTTCTTAATTTAAATACAACAAATGTATCGGTTCAATGCTAATCATTATGGTGGGTATCCAGCCCACCTTAAAAATTTAAATACAACAAATGTATCGGTTCAATTTAACTAGCTTGAAGAAAAATCAAAGGATAGGTTAATTTAAATACAACAAATGTATCGGTTCAATACTCAAAACATCACTCAACTTTTATCTCTCATAAAATTTAAATACAACAAATGTATCGGTTCAATACAAGAGAGTGCAAAATCAAGTGCTTCAAATAGCCCATTTAAATACAACAAATGTATCGGTTCAATAAAAAGCAAAGCGAAATCAAACGCCAAATGGACAATTTAAATACAACAAATGTATCGGTTCAATAAAAAGCAAAGCGAAATCAAACGCCAAATGGACAATTTAAATACAACAAATGTATCGGTTCAATAGCAAGATGGGCTTAACCTAAGCGTCTTAATTTCTGAATTTAAATACAACAAATGTATCGGTTCAATGTATTGCTGGGAACTCTCTAGTATCTCTAAAATACTGTATTTAAATACAACAAATGTATCGGTTCAATCGCACCCATAGAAGAGGTACAGACATCCATTAGAGTATTTAAATACAACAAATGTATCGGTTCAATCTTACAGCAAGTATAAAAAGAGATACAAAGATAGCATTTAAATACAACAAATGTATCGGTTCAATAAGTCACTCATGTTCGCTCCTTTGTTTTTATTTGTTTATTTAAATACAACAAATGTATCGGTTCAATTAATGGGGATGGGTCAGCAGAGCAAATAATAGACACATTTAAATACAACAAATGTATCGGTTCAATCAACTCCCATCAACTCATAACAGAAGCTCTTAATTCATTTAAATACAACAAATGTATCGGTTCAATGATTTAACACCAACATTTACGAGATGGAACTTTTTAATTTAAATACAACAAATGTATCGGTTCAATAAAGTTATTAATTGTTTTTTAAGTAAAGGATTTGTTAATTTAAATACAACAAATGTATCGGTTCAATGACTCGCATTAGGAGTTTAGAGGATTTGTTTCAGCATTTAAATACAACAAATGTATCGGTTCAATATTATACATAAACATTAGTATTTAATAGATAAGAAAATTTAAATACAACAAATGTATCGGTTCAATTATTTTGGTCTGCTAATATCTCATTAGAATTATGCATTTAAATACAACAAATGTATCGGTTCAATGATAATCTCTGACGCTATTGAAGAGCAAAAGAGAAATTTAAATACAACAAATGTATCGGTTCAATAAATTAAGGAATATTAAAATGGCATTACCAACATATTTAAATACAACAAATGTATCGGTTCAATCGTCAGGTATAGACCTTACAAAAGTAAATATCTACAATTTAAATACAACAAATGTATCGGTTCAATCATTATAAGTAATGCCATTAACCAAGCCATTGGTATATTTAAATACAACAAATGTATCGGTTCAATCTTCTATCTTTTGTAACTTTTATTTTAATCTTCTGTCATTTAAATACAACAAATGTATCGGTTCAATAGTTCATTATGCTATCTTCTTATTGCTCTTAGAAAATTTAAATACAACAAATGTATCGGTTCAATGTCAGCACTTACAGGCAAAGCCACAAAATCTACAACATTTAAATACAACAAATGTATCGGTTCAATAATGCTATTCCCAATTATAGAGACATCATCAATTTATTTAAATACAACAAATGTATCGGTTCAATCTTCTCTCATTGCATTTGCTTGAGTAGAAAAAATATATTTAAATACAACAAATGTATCGGTTCAATGCTAGTCTCAAAAATGTTCTTACTCTCTTTAGCTCTATTTAAATACAACAAATGTATCGGTTCAATCCTGCTGTATTGTCTCCTTGTATATCAGACATCTTTATTTAAATACAACAAATGTATCGGTTCAATTATTGCGTGACTCGCAGTTCTTTGAATTGTGTTCCCATTTAAATACAACAAATGTATCGGTTCAATTATCAATTTGTTCTTTACCTTTATTTCTATTTAAAAATTTAAATACAACAAATGTATCGGTTCAATCTTTTACAGCTATACTTCCATTTCGCAATTCCACCTCATTTAAATACAACAAATGTATCGGTTCAATTTACATAACACACACAAAATATTTTCAATAATCCTAATTTAAATACAACAAATGTATCGGTTCAATCACAAATTCTATAGTCTCTCTATATTCTCTAACAAAATTTAAATACAACAAATGTATCGGTTCAATTAAAATCTATTTGGGGTAACTGTTTTGTGCCTCTACTATTTAAATACAACAAATGTATCGGTTCAATTTTTGAGTGTTTTGAGGGCAGTTATCAGAGTTGCTTTTATTTAAATACAACAAATGTATCGGTTCAATTAGGTTGAATATTATCCAGCTTAAACTCATCGTTATATATTTAAATACAACAAATGTATCGGTTCAATGTTAAAGCGTCCAAAACTCAAAGAGGTGCATTATAAATTTAAATACAACAAATGTATCGGTTCAATTATCAAAGCTAGATATAAAAAGACAAAATTCAGAGAATTTAAATACAACAAATGTATCGGTTCAATGGTGGATTGGTGGCTACTTGTTGGAGCTTTGGGAAATTTAAATACAACAAATGTATCGGTTCAATTTAAAGACCCCTCTATCTCAAAAAGCTTTCGAGGAAAATTTAAATACAACAAATGTATCGGTTCAATATGTCTGGTGACGAAAATAGCACTTGCCCTGCTCTATTTAAATACAACAAATGTATCGGTTCAATCATCAAAGATATGGTGGATAGTAAACTCTTTGGAGAATTTAAATACAACAAATGTATCGGTTCAATAGGACTACTGCAGGGAATTGGATAGAGCAGTTCAAATTTAAATACAACAAATGTATCGGTTCAATGGCTTTTTCTACTCTCGAGAGAGAAGAGAAACCTTTATTTAAATACAACAAATGTATCGGTTCAATTTATTGCTTAATAGATTAGTGCCATCTATGTACAAATTTAAATACAACAAATGTATCGGTTCAATAATCCTTTAATTTTTCTTCAAGTTTAACTAACTCGATTTAAATACAACAAATGTATCGGTTCAATTTAAGCCCATAAAGAGCTTAATTAAGTCCTTTTGATTTAAATACAACAAATGTATCGGTTCAATAGCCTCAATCGGTACTAAGTTTGAATTAGAGTATCTATTTAAATACAACAAATGTATCGGTTCAATGATATGGATTTTAGGTTACTAATTACAAAGCTAAAATTTAAATACAACAAATGTATCGGTTCAATGCTCAAAGAGCCATAGAGGATATAGATAAAAAGGAATTTAAATACAACAAATGTATCGGTTCAATTTTCTTCTATTATCTCCAAAGCTCTATCGTGGTCGATTTAAATACAACAAATGTATCGGTTCAATGTTTAAATACAGCATATACAAAGAGAGTGTATATGAATTTAAATACAACAAATGTATCGGTTCAATAGTCTGCAAGGTAACAACATTCCAAACACCATTAGCAATTTAAATACAACAAATGTATCGGTTCAATGAGTGTAAAAACTTCAAATATGCCAAAGATTATATATTTAAATACAACAAATGTATCGGTTCAATCAACATTAAATATCAAATGGACAGAGAGACTCCAATATTTAAATACAACAAATGTATCGGTTCAATAATCTCAAACGACCTTAAAGGGCAAACTTGACTATTAATTTAAATACAACAAATGTATCGGTTCAATTCTCTTGTATCTGTGAGTTAGCGATTGATACTTTACATTTAAATACAACAAATGTATCGGTTCAATCAAGAAATATCGGTTGTATCTACAGTCGTAACCAAATTTAAATACAACAAATGTATCGGTTCAATTTATTGTTACCCTATCTCCTATATTGTAAGTATTATTTAAATACAACAAATGTATCGGTTCAATGTCTAATCAGGACACACTAGACGGCTTTAAAGATAATTTAAATACAACAAATGTATCGGTTCAATCCCACAGAACAATCCCTAAGCATTTGCTCGTATCTTATTTAAATACAACAAATGTATCGGTTCAATCTATTGGTTGCTAGAGATGTGGCATTAAGTATTCATTTAAATACAACAAATGTATCGGTTCAATCACACCTTTTCAAAAAAGAGTAGCAGAAGTAATTAAATTTAAATACAACAAATGTATCGGTTCAATATCACGATGTACCTAACTGTGGATATAGAATATTATTTAAATACAACAAATGTATCGGTTCAATGAGGCTAAACTATCATCATCCAAAACCTCATCCTTATTTAAATACAACAAATGTATCGGTTCAATTTATTCTGGTCTTATCTGTATCTATAAAACCTACACATTTAAATACAACAAATGTATCGGTTCAATCAGAAGTAAGTAAGTGTACTACTTCTCTCACAGAGCTATTTAAATACAACAAATGTATCGGTTCAATTTGATGGTCTTCAAAAAGTTTCTATCCAAATATCATTTAAATACAACAAATGTATCGGTTCAATAGAGCTAAGAAGCTATACAATAAAGTTTTAGCTCTATTTAAATACAACAAATGTATCGGTTCAATATTTCCACACCCAAACCACACGAAAACACCATTATTATTTAAATACAACAAATGTATCGGTTCAATTTATTTCTTTTCGCTCCTCTGTTTGGAGCTATTGCTAATTTAAATACAACAAATGTATCGGTTCAATAAAACCTTTTTATTTTGCTCCTCACATCTCTCCTACATTTAAATACAACAAATGTATCGGTTCAATCGAAGACCCAGAAGCTATCGTAAAGCAGAGGCTCAAATTTAAATACAACAAATGTATCGGTTCAATTATAATGGATTTATTTTTAGATACACCAATTAAGATATTTAAATACAACAAATGTATCGGTTCAATGTTTTGACAAACCATTTGAAGCCTTTGTCTCTTTGATTTAAATACAACAAATGTATCGGTTCAATGAAAATCAGTTGCTAAAAGAAAAATCTCTTTTCGCATTTAAATACAACAAATGTATCGGTTCAATCAAGTTCTAAAACCTTTGTAGAAGATGATACTTGATTTAAATACAACAAATGTATCGGTTCAATGTGTAATAGACCTTACTTGGGGAGCGAAGAGCATAGAATTTAAATACAACAAATGTATCGGTTCAATGTAAGAAATTTTCTATTATACATTTGCCAACACCAGATTTAAATACAACAAATGTATCGGTTCAATGTGAGCTTCTCATCAAACTCAATTGTGTCTGAAATCATTTAAATACAACAAATGTATCGGTTCAATGACCAAAAAAAATAAAAAAAATGCAGATAGATAGCAATTTAAATACAACAAATGTATCGGTTCAATCACAGAGAGCGTAAGTGCATCTATCATTTCCGAAAATTTAAATACAACAAATGTATCGGTTCAATTAGCATCAAACTTGACCTTTTCTTCTAGTCTATTTATTTAAATACAACAAATGTATCGGTTCAATCTTCTTTTAGTCTTCCCATCATTGCTGTATCTAAAACATTTAAATACAACAAATGTATCGGTTCAATAAAGCTATTACTTTTTCCAAGAACTGGCAAAAACTCATTTAAATACAACAAATGTATCGGTTCAATGCTCCACTTACTCCCAAGCTCCTAGCTAAGGTTGCTATTTAAATACAACAAATGTATCGGTTCAATGCCTCTTATTGTGTCTGCATCTGGTTCAACCTCCCCATTTAAATACAACAAATGTATCGGTTCAATTGTAAAATAAGTGTTTTTGGGTTTAGCCCCCGTCCATTTAAATACAACAAATGTATCGGTTCAATAAAGGTTCTATATTGCTATGAATATAATCTCTAAATATTTAAATACAACAAATGTATCGGTTCAATCTATATAACGAGGTTTAAGGTTTAAGGTTTAGGGGTAATTTAAATACAACAAATGTATCGGTTCAATAGACTCTAAGTCTAAAACATCAAGCGAATTATTTAAATTTAAATACAACAAATGTATCGGTTCAATGACCGTGCTAAAGGAACTTTTGATATTTTTGATGGATTTAAATACAACAAATGTATCGGTTCAATTCAAATCTATAATAGCCTCAGGGTCATTTTGCATAAATTTAAATACAACAAATGTATCGGTTCAATCTCTCAAGCAATAAGAGTCTAAACGAGTTTAAATCATTTAAATACAACAAATGTATCGGTTCAATCAAATATAATTTTATCAAAAGGATTAAATTCTTTATTTAAATACAACAAATGTATCGGTTCAATCTATGCTATAAAGCCCTAAAATAGGCACTTTGGAGATTTAAATACAACAAATGTATCGGTTCAATAGTAAAATTCTTTTGGTTAAATTACTAAATACCCCTATTTAAATACAACAAATGTATCGGTTCAATAAAGACGGTATAGAGTTTTATTATTGTAGTCGTACATTTAAATACAACAAATGTATCGGTTCAATACATACCGAAAATAATTTACTGCATACTCTTTTTTATTTAAATACAACAAATGTATCGGTTCAATACATACCGAAAATAATTTACTGCATACTCTTTTTTATTTAAATACAACAAATGTATCGGTTCAATTTCTTATCCAAACTCATCTCAATCTTGTACTCCAATATTTAAATACAACAAATGTATCGGTTCAATTCAAACTCTCTATCGGATTCCAACCTAAAGATATTTATTTAAATACAACAAATGTATCGGTTCAATTGTAAATCGTCTAACACCTCTATCATCAGCCACGATATTTAAATACAACAAATGTATCGGTTCAATCATTGCCGTGGCGTGTCAGTTCAGGAGTAGTTAATGATTTAAATACAACAAATGTATCGGTTCAATTTCTGTATCTTCTGTGTATCCTCAATATTAGCGTGATTTAAATACAACAAATGTATCGGTTCAATATATTAAAAGCAAGTGATAGATAAGACTACAAAGAGATTTAAATACAACAAATGTATCGGTTCAATATAATGCTGTTGAATTTTTTAATGTCTATGGGTGATTTAAATACAACAAATGTATCGGTTCAATCCACAGGTAACTCTATATAGTTAATTGAGCAAAGTTATTTAAATACAACAAATGTATCGGTTCAATTATGCATCAACAACATCATCAAAACTATTCTCTGCTAATTTAAATACAACAAATGTATCGGTTCAATATTAAAAATAGACTATCCAACTGTTTATAATACTTGATTTAAATACAACAAATGTATCGGTTCAATATTCGGTAGTGAGCCTTTTAGTAGTGCTTTGAGGAATTTAAATACAACAAATGTATCGGTTCAATTATTGTTCTACCTGTCAAACCACCATCAGCATAATACATTTAAATACAACAAATGTATCGGTTCAATCCATAGCTCAACAGGAGCAAGTGTCACAGTTACAGACATTTAAATACAACAAATGTATCGGTTCAATGTTCGGTCATTTATTCTCCTTTACTTAAAAAACAAATTTAAATACAACAAATGTATCGGTTCAATTTCATCATCAAGAATTGTTATTTTGTCTAACTCTCTATTTAAATACAACAAATGTATCGGTTCAATTTATCTTTATATAAAAATAAAAACTCTACATTGTAAATTTAAATACAACAAATGTATCGGTTCAATATAAGCTCCTATAGTTGCTTCTTTGGCTATATTTTATTTAAATACAACAAATGTATCGGTTCAATAACTCCTGCTTAGTAACTACCAAACCTTCTTCTAGTATTTAAATACAACAAATGTATCGGTTCAATAATGGCATATTATATCCACTCATATATATCTTATAAATTTAAATACAACAAATGTATCGGTTCAATGAAAAAGCCATATTGGAAGCAGATGGAACAACAGGAATTTAAATACAACAAATGTATCGGTTCAATGATAAAAAAATGACAGATATACAAAAATTAGAGATATTTAAATACAACAAATGTATCGGTTCAATGATTGAGTAGATAGATGCGTAGTATCATCTGCGATATTTAAATACAACAAATGTATCGGTTCAATTAACAATATTGATAGAGCGTCAGATAAAAGATATATCATTTAAATACAACAAATGTATCGGTTCAATTGGCTATAGAGAACAATAAAAATATAAAAATGATATTTAAATACAACAAATGTATCGGTTCAATCTAAAAAAATTGATAGAGGGGAGAGTTAAGAATGGCATTTAAATACAACAAATGTATCGGTTCAATGATACTATTATTCTATATAAGTCGTGGTGTTCAGAAATTTAAATACAACAAATGTATCGGTTCAATGCTTGTTGAGGAGATAGAAGATGTCTCTATTGAAATATTTAAATACAACAAATGTATCGGTTCAATGCATAGAGAGAGTAGTATCTTTTGTACTATCGTAAATTTAAATACAACAAATGTATCGGTTCAATTCGTATCAATTTAAGAGAGGGTGATATTTTGTTTTAATTTAAATACAACAAATGTATCGGTTCAATTACTACTCCTGTTACAGGTGTCCCAGTAGATAGTCTATTTAAATACAACAAATGTATCGGTTCAATGCTTAAGAAACAAATCTTATCAAACAAGAGTTTTAGATTTAAATACAACAAATGTATCGGTTCAATGCTGTACTGTTTTGACCATAATTATTACCTCTGTTATTTAAATACAACAAATGTATCGGTTCAATCAAAGCCTTTGGTAGCCTATTTGATAGCGTAACAGAATTTAAATACAACAAATGTATCGGTTCAATACAATCGGTCGTCTGTTACCAATGAAATTGGACAATTTAAATACAACAAATGTATCGGTTCAATAAGTGTTCAGTCTGAGAGTAAAAATATAGTTATAAGATTTAAATACAACAAATGTATCGGTTCAATCTATCACTAAGATATGGGACGATGCGTTCTCATATCTATTTAAATACAACAAATGTATCGGTTCAATGAGGTGGTGCTAACGGTATCGTTTATGACTATAGTGATTTAAATACAACAAATGTATCGGTTCAATTACTAATCAAGAGTGGCAAGTAGATGCTACTCGTTTATTTAAATACAACAAATGTATCGGTTCAATGTATATCACTAATGGTGGAGACATTGAGCATCTTAATTTAAATACAACAAATGTATCGGTTCAATATAAAAAATATTTTGATGACTTCAGACCGTTACTTTATTTAAATACAACAAATGTATCGGTTCAATTAAATGCAAAGAGTCAATAGATGAATTTTATATTAATTTAAATACAACAAATGTATCGGTTCAATCTATTCTCTCGATAGCTTTACCTATAAGTAGAGGGAGATTTAAATACAACAAATGTATCGGTTCAATGAGTATGTTAGCAGACGCTTTGAATGATGCAGGGTAATTTAAATACAACAAATGTATCGGTTCAATCAACATTAAATATCAAATGGACAGAGAGACTCCAATATTTAAATACAACAAATGTATCGGTTCAATTCTTACTAAAAAGAGGTATATCCTCTCCAAATCTAGCATTTAAATACAACAAATGTATCGGTTCAATAGTCTCGAACTGGAAAGGAGATGGGATGAGAGGTGATTTAAATACAACAAATGTATCGGTTCAATTCTGCTATAACACGACTTAATGCACGAATTAACACATATTTAAATACAACAAATGTATCGGTTCAATATTAAAACCGAGACACTTTAAGCTATTAGAGGATGGATTTAAATACAACAAATGTATCGGTTCAATTCTTAGTGAGCCGTCCAAAGCTCGAACCTTACACTTGATTTAAATACAACAAATGTATCGGTTCAATAATATTGTTAAGCAGATAAAACAATCTTGGAAATGATTTAAATACAACAAATGTATCGGTTCAATATAGGTTCTGTCTCTTGTATGACATAGATGTTATTTATTTAAATACAACAAATGTATCGGTTCAATTCATTACCCCATTTTAATCCTAGCGTTCCATCCTTTATTTAAATACAACAAATGTATCGGTTCAATTATGCACGGATTTGGGCTATATTAATTATGTTCCCATATTTAAATACAACAAATGTATCGGTTCAATCTGTTTTAAGTTTTTGTAGTTATGCAAATGGTAAATTTAAATACAACAAATGTATCGGTTCAATTGTTTGGGGTGGACGCTTTAAGGATGGAAATCATTAATTTAAATACAACAAATGTATCGGTTCAATCAAGCGTAAGTGTATAAAAGACGCTTAAAATCGCTGATTTAAATACAACAAATGTATCGGTTCAATCGCCACAGACCCCACAGACCCCACAGACCACAATAATTTAAATACAACAAATGTATCGGTTCAATGTATTCTAGGCAAAATCGATGAAGAGGAAGCTACAAAATTTAAATACAACAAATGTATCGGTTCAATTACTAAAGAGAGTGCTGATAATTATGCACAATCTTTATTTAAATACAACAAATGTATCGGTTCAATCATCTCTTACTATAGCACCCGCGAGTATAGACGCGAATTTAAATACAACAAATGTATCGGTTCAATGCATATAATCAAAAAGTTACATTCCACGGACACAAATTTAAATACAACAAATGTATCGGTTCAATCAATGTATAATGTAAGCATTAAATTAAAATATTTTGGATTTAAATACAACAAATGTATCGGTTCAATAGCTATTACAGGTCTTATAGCAACTAGTGTAAAGATATTTAAATACAACAAATGTATCGGTTCAATAGATTATAAATAGTAACACTTAGGAGCTTCAAACACATTTAAATACAACAAATGTATCGGTTCAATTATCCCAAGCAAATTGTACTGGTCTTACTTTATTGAATTTAAATACAACAAATGTATCGGTTCAATCTTTGTCCAAAGCACTTTTACTACAAACGCCAAAAAATTTAAATACAACAAATGTATCGGTTCAATTGCTGTAACAGCAGGAGTTCCTGCTGGTATTGAGCCATTTAAATACAACAAATGTATCGGTTCAATTCGCGTGTGCTTCATCCGAAATAAGCACACTTAGATATTTAAATACAACAAATGTATCGGTTCAATACAAGCACAAAAAGAGGCAACTGATAAAATATTGGCATTTAAATACAACAAATGTATCGGTTCAATATAAAAAAGTAAATGGGCTCAAAATCGCAAATGGACATTTAAATACAACAAATGTATCGGTTCAATAGTCTCATTCATTCCAAATTTTGGAGCAAATGTAAAATTTAAATACAACAAATGTATCGGTTCAATAAGGAGATAAACACATACGAGCTTGAAGATAATAAATTTAAATACAACAAATGTATCGGTTCAATAAAAACAACAAAAAAGAGACCGAAGCATTCGTAGAATTTAAATACAACAAATGTATCGGTTCAATTTCCTGACGCTCTTCTCTTAATAGAGTGAATATCTGATTTAAATACAACAAATGTATCGGTTCAATCTTTTATTCTTCTAAGATTAGGATATTTTTTACCAAATTTAAATACAACAAATGTATCGGTTCAATAAATATATCTGGTAACAGTGCATTTACTAATACTCCATTTAAATACAACAAATGTATCGGTTCAATACAACAATTCGTGAGCGAATTTGAGGCATTTACAGAATTTAAATACAACAAATGTATCGGTTCAATTTATCACCCATCTCTCATAGTCATCTTCCAAAAATAATTTAAATACAACAAATGTATCGGTTCAATTGGACGATTAGCTACATTGTTGGACACATTCGCAGGATTTAAATACAACAAATGTATCGGTTCAATAGAAATAATACAACATTTTGAAGATAGAATAGGCACATTTAAATACAACAAATGTATCGGTTCAATCATTTTTTTCATAGATAAAATTTATCTTTTTTTGTAATTTAAATACAACAAATGTATCGGTTCAATATGTTACTATACATGCCTCAGCGAACTGGTCAGAAATTTAAATACAACAAATGTATCGGTTCAATATTTTTCACTCTAGTTCCTTTTTTCGTGTAAATATTATTTAAATACAACAAATGTATCGGTTCAATTAAGTAAGATGGTTAGGATTAGATACCTGGTCTGCATTTAAATACAACAAATGTATCGGTTCAATAAAGTCAAGCAAGTATTTAAAGATACTTTAACAGCATTTAAATACAACAAATGTATCGGTTCAATGTGTATGACCTCAAACATTTTATTACCATTTTTAGATTTAAATACAACAAATGTATCGGTTCAATCAAACGCTTTCATCATCAGAGTCTTTATATTCGCCGAATTTAAATACAACAAATGTATCGGTTCAATCAACGGTACTATAATCTCCCTCTTTTGCGTCCCCCTATTTAAATACAACAAATGTATCGGTTCAATCGCATGGGGATGTGCCTGTAAGGTAAGAGCATACACATTTAAATACAACAAATGTATCGGTTCAATTCGTGTGGCTTTAGTAACTCCTCTTGCTACTCTATTATTTAAATACAACAAATGTATCGGTTCAATATGGATTATGTCTCTGTACATTATGAGTCTGTCCTATTTAAATACAACAAATGTATCGGTTCAATTATAGATAGAGTCACCATCGCATTAAATAAAGAAGAATTTAAATACAACAAATGTATCGGTTCAATCTGCTTCTTCACTGTCGATACTCAAATATCTGAAGATTTAAATACAACAAATGTATCGGTTCAATAAGCTCATCATCTCAAATACGGACTTGAATATATATTTAAATACAACAAATGTATCGGTTCAATTTGTATGGCACGAAGTAGATGCCTATAGATACGAGAATTTAAATACAACAAATGTATCGGTTCAATATTGGGTTTAATCTTTAAAGATTTACCTTTATCACATTTAAATACAACAAATGTATCGGTTCAATGGCTTATGTTTGGTCTTAGCTACAATATCCGTAAAATATTTAAATACAACAAATGTATCGGTTCAATAAGCTGAATAATTATATGGACTTCCTTGTACAGTCTATTTAAATACAACAAATGTATCGGTTCAATTTTCGCGGATAGACATAAGAGACCTAATTAGTAAAACATTTAAATACAACAAATGTATCGGTTCAATCTGTATTCACGCTATCAATATCTAGCAATAAATCTTATTTAAATACAACAAATGTATCGGTTCAATCTTCCATCACGCAGAACGCTAGAATTGGATGTACTCATTTAAATACAACAAATGTATCGGTTCAATAGTTTCTACCCGTTCTTGGAAAAAGTAACAGCTTTGATTTAAATACAACAAATGTATCGGTTCAATAGAGACATTCTCTAGCACAGAGAGTATAACTGTAGAATTTAAATACAACAAATGTATCGGTTCAATGTATAGAAGAGTTATTATTTGTTAAGATGTTTAATCAGATTTAAATACAACAAATGTATCGGTTCAATCTACCCACACATCAAACTCATCATTTATATCAAGCGATTTAAATACAACAAATGTATCGGTTCAATTTGGAACAAATGGACTAGAGTAATAGATAGAGAAAAATTTAAATACAACAAATGTATCGGTTCAATATCTACAATAAACTTAATTTTACTGGTATCAGTTTTATTTAAATACAACAAATGTATCGGTTCAATTATTTTATTTTTTCTTTTATCTCTTTTTTTGAGTCTATTTAAATACAACAAATGTATCGGTTCAATCTGTAGACCAAGTGAGCTATAATAATGGTTCAACCGAATTTAAATACAACAAATGTATCGGTTCAATTTAATAACTCTAAGCATCATGTTATTAATCTTATCCATTTAAATACAACAAATGTATCGGTTCAATCCCTCCATACTTAGAAGCCAATTCCTCATACAACTTAATTTAAATACAACAAATGTATCGGTTCAATGACACAGACACTCATCCAGCGAGAAAAGGACTAGGATTTAAATACAACAAATGTATCGGTTCAATTTTTGCTCTTGATGAAAAGAAGAGAGCTAATAATTTATTTAAATACAACAAATGTATCGGTTCAATTCTGTAGCTGTCGCTGTGCCAGCTGTTTTTAGATTTATTTAAATACAACAAATGTATCGGTTCAATTAATATAAATGTAACTGTAGATAGTAGTTTGAAGGGATTTAAATACAACAAATGTATCGGTTCAATCTTACATGTACATATACCTTTATTATATTTAAAGTATATTTAAATACAACAAATGTATCGGTTCAATAGGGTGCTACTCTTATATCTAAGCTAAAAGATGAGAATTTAAATACAACAAATGTATCGGTTCAATGACTTATGCAACAGACCAAGCCGTGTATTGTGCGAAATTTAAATACAACAAATGTATCGGTTCAATGACGATTGTTATAGTCTCTCACGAGTCTCTGCTTCAATTTAAATACAACAAATGTATCGGTTCAATCAAAGAAGCAACAGAGCGTCAGCTAACAGTTATTCGATTTAAATACAACAAATGTATCGGTTCAATATCTTGCATAATCCCAAATGGTCATACCTTTTATCGTATTTAAATACAACAAATGTATCGGTTCAATTATGCCAGAATTTTGAATGGTACCCATAAAATAATATTTAAATACAACAAATGTATCGGTTCAATTTCCATTTTCTTTATGTACACCCCAAGTTATCTTAATTTAAATACAACAAATGTATCGGTTCAATAAATTTGAGTGAGGATAGGCGTGAGTGCATCTCCTTATTTAAATACAACAAATGTATCGGTTCAATAAAGTATCTTCGTTCATAGCTTCATCTATCGCTCTTATTTAAATACAACAAATGTATCGGTTCAATTAATAACACAGTAGGAATAGGTGGATTAAAAGGATTATTTAAATACAACAAATGTATCGGTTCAATGTTAAATTTGCTTCTGTCTTACCATCATCTTCAAATATTTAAATACAACAAATGTATCGGTTCAATTTTAGTGTGTATAAATTGTAAAAAGTGTATTTTAAGATTTAAATACAACAAATGTATCGGTTCAATAGAGAAGCACGGCATCATATTTTTAGAAGATGACTAATTTAAATACAACAAATGTATCGGTTCAATACGGACTCATACCCACATTGGATGGCAATTTACCCCAAATTTAAATACAACAAATGTATCGGTTCAATAGAAGAGCTTACTGAAGAGATAGAAGATGTGACAATATTTAAATACAACAAATGTATCGGTTCAATAGTTGCTTATTTGGACGAGTTCGGTGCAGTCATCGAATTTAAATACAACAAATGTATCGGTTCAATCTGCTTTGACATACTCAATCCCTGCCTTTTCGTACATTTAAATACAACAAATGTATCGGTTCAATTTGGAAATGTTAGAGTAGAAGATGGTAAACTTGTTGCATTTAAATACAACAAATGTATCGGTTCAATGATAAACCCAACCTTGGATATGATGCCTAAGGTAGCATTTAAATACAACAAATGTATCGGTTCAATAAACTCGATGTTGAATAAAGAACAAAAACTTTATGCATTTAAATACAACAAATGTATCGGTTCAATAGCCGAACTTTTGGCTATGGATAAACGCTCCAAAGAATTTAAATACAACAAATGTATCGGTTCAATCCTTGTACGCACCCAAGACGGCAAGACAATCTCTAATTTAAATACAACAAATGTATCGGTTCAATAGGATAAAAAATGAGTAGTTGTAAAATCTGTGGTAAATTTAAATACAACAAATGTATCGGTTCAATAAGAAAGAGAGGAGTCTTCGGAAAATCAGATAAATCATTTAAATACAACAAATGTATCGGTTCAATTTCTCAAAGGATTGTGCATACTCATCAGCACTTTTTATTTAAATACAACAAATGTATCGGTTCAATAATAAAAAATCTAAAAGATAAGCGACTCTTTTCAATATTTAAATACAACAAATGTATCGGTTCAATTCAATAAGCTTTTTTTGTCCTACCCAAAAGGTGTTATTTAAATACAACAAATGTATCGGTTCAATTTTCGTATAGAGATACAAGAGACCCAACTAATAGAATATTTAAATACAACAAATGTATCGGTTCAATAGCTTTATCATGTCCCTAAAGCCGTCTAGTGTATCCATTTAAATACAACAAATGTATCGGTTCAATGTAGCTACTTTGTGCGTAGGAGAGCTATACATGGAGAATTTAAATACAACAAATGTATCGGTTCAATGGACTTATTGGTATAATCATCAATATATCACTTACTATTTAAATACAACAAATGTATCGGTTCAATGTGGGGAATGACATTATCGGGAATTAATATTAAGAGATTTAAATACAACAAATGTATCGGTTCAATTTATTTACTAACAAATACTACACAAGGAACTAAGCAAATTTAAATACAACAAATGTATCGGTTCAATGATGGCAAAGTAGTTGCTAGACCGTTTTTGCCATTATTTAAATACAACAAATGTATCGGTTCAATCATATAATATCAAGGTGGAAGAGAACTCAACGCCTTATTTAAATACAACAAATGTATCGGTTCAATATCCTTTTTCTATACACGCTCTCAAAGCATTCATAATTTAAATACAACAAATGTATCGGTTCAATTATACAAATGAGTAATGGAACAGTAGATATAGAAATATTTAAATACAACAAATGTATCGGTTCAATTGTGGTAGGATACAAGCCAAACCTTATCGTAGCTCCATTTAAATACAACAAATGTATCGGTTCAATCAGCTATAACTATTAAAGCAAAGAGGTGGGACAGAATTTAAATACAACAAATGTATCGGTTCAATTATCTCCCCAAAAGAGGGAGCTAAATGGCTACAGGGATTTAAATACAACAAATGTATCGGTTCAATAGCGTTGCATTGTAATTACACTAGGTTCAGATTTGGAATTTAAATACAACAAATGTATCGGTTCAATATATGTAACATCGGATATGGAAATGTTAGAAGCTGGATTTAAATACAACAAATGTATCGGTTCAATCTAAGCCGTATTAAACTTAAATAAAGGAAAAACGAAATTTAAATACAACAAATGTATCGGTTCAATTTTTTGCTTTGTTGTATTCCAAAGAGCTTTATCTTATTTAAATACAACAAATGTATCGGTTCAATCATAGGAACTAGCTTTAATAAACTAGGGTTTAGTTTATTTAAATACAACAAATGTATCGGTTCAATATGAAGAACCTATACATACCAGTAACGGTACTTACAGATTTAAATACAACAAATGTATCGGTTCAATCTGCTATAACACGACTTAATGCAAGAATTAACGAATATTTAAATACAACAAATGTATCGGTTCAATAGGATTTAGTGGTGATTGGAACTCTATCGCTATTGGATTTAAATACAACAAATGTATCGGTTCAATTTAAAGTGTTTGTTATTCATTTCTCTGTCTATCTTTATTTAAATACAACAAATGTATCGGTTCAATTCTTAAATAATGAGGTGTATCAGTCGTGAAAATAATATTTAAATACAACAAATGTATCGGTTCAATTTGATATTATTCTCTTCACAAAATTCTATCGTCTGCATTTAAATACAACAAATGTATCGGTTCAATAGGCTATGTCATACAAGAGACAGACGAGGTAATATGATTTAAATACAACAAATGTATCGGTTCAATATCTACAATTTCTTCCACATCTATCTCTATATCTTTATTTAAATACAACAAATGTATCGGTTCAATTTTAGCGATTTTTCAAAAATAATTACAACAAGTCTTAGATTTAAATACAACAAATGTATCGGTTCAATCACACTAAAAGAGGGTGTCTTTTCGTCCCTAAGAGGATTTAAATACAACAAATGTATCGGTTCAATGCAACAACAATTAATTTAACAGATGTACTACTAAAATTTAAATACAACAAATGTATCGGTTCAATAATTTTGTTCGCTCCTGCACTAAATAGGGCTAATAGATTTAAATACAACAAATGTATCGGTTCAATTGTGATAAGTGGTGTCTATTCTTACGCTATCAAGAGATTTAAATACAACAAATGTATCGGTTCAATTGTTGAACATAATAGTTCTGGTTATTTTTGTACAGAATTTAAATACAACAAATGTATCGGTTCAATTCACGCTGTTACCTCCTCTATTTTGCCATCTATCGATTTAAATACAACAAATGTATCGGTTCAATTGCCAAAGCCTCTTGATTTGCTTCTATCTGCTCTAATTTAAATACAACAAATGTATCGGTTCAATAAAGCGTTCAAGATGGAAACGCTTTTTGTTGGCTCTATTTAAATACAACAAATGTATCGGTTCAATCTTGCGTATCGCATTTGAACTACTATCTCCACCCTCATTTAAATACAACAAATGTATCGGTTCAATTGTAGTTGAGGGTGCAGGTGGACTCACATCGTTCAAATTTAAATACAACAAATGTATCGGTTCAATGCAGTATAAAATTACAAGCAGTTTTTCAGTTTTAGGATTTAAATACAACAAATGTATCGGTTCAATATATCCTCTTATTGGATTAATCGGTGGCTTAGGGTGATTTAAATACAACAAATGTATCGGTTCAATTTACTCACTTACAAAAAATAAAAAAGGATAAATAAATTTAAATACAACAAATGTATCGGTTCAATAGGGTAGCCACTCCACAAGAGATAGAGGAGGGTAAAATTTAAATACAACAAATGTATCGGTTCAATTGGAGTGGTATTTGGAAGTCAAAGAGACCATATTCTATTTAAATACAACAAATGTATCGGTTCAATTAAAGCAAAAGCCATTTATATGTACAATATAGAGGGATTTAAATACAACAAATGTATCGGTTCAATCTTGAGCATTTGAACCTATGCTAAATCCAAACTTATATTTAAATACAACAAATGTATCGGTTCAATGAAGATAGAATGGGAGTTTGCTGATTTGTCTATCTTCTCTACGCCCCATTTTATCGCTGTTTCATGTTTTTTTTCC
>Ga0193956_1000341_pt1 | contig 21903 bp, 8 predicted proteins | sample BB_7_MG_FD_140358 | JGI IMG/M metagenome (GOLD analysis project Ga0193956, IMG submission 140358) | Microbial mat bacterial communities from the Broadkill River, Lewes, Delaware, United States - BB_7_MG | ecosystem: Environmental > Aquatic > Freshwater > River > Microbial mats | place: USA...
CAAAGCGGAGTTTATTTATTCGGATTTCTAATTTTTCGAGCAAGCCTATTGTAGCCACTTTTAGAGCAGTAGGAATTACATCATTGGTTGATTGATAAATATTTGCGTGTTCTATTGGGTCTATTATTTTATAATTGCCAAGTTCTTTATTTAATTTTTGCAAAGATAAGTTTGCTATTATCTCGTTGATGTTCAAATTAATACTTGTTCCTGCACCTCCTTGTATTGCTGGCACAATAAAATGTTCAAAATATTTGCCCTCCGCAACTTCCTCTGCACTTTTTTTGAGAACAGAAATTATTTCTTCATCAAAAAAATCTATTGAAATATCGGAACTTTTATATTTTCTTAGAGCAGCTGTTTTAAAATTTTCATAAGTAATATAACAAGCCAGCTTTGTAATTCCTACGGCTTTATACCATTCTATATGAAATGGAATTTGAATCGGGAAATTATTTTTGGCTCTCAAAGAGTGTATGCCGTATAGTGCATTTTTCGGTATTTCTAAATTTCCAATAAAATCTTTTTCGGTTCTCATTTAATCTGTTTTTATATTTATTAAGGACTTACAGACAAACACGTTTCCAAGTGGCGAAATGCCACGTTGGAAAGTGTGCCACGCTGGAAAGTATGAATTGCAAAATAATTTAACAATAAAACAATTATCACTATCAAACATTTTTTATTCAAAATAATTTAGCACTCTAAATCCTCCTTCTCGTAGGTATCTATCTTTTTTCATTTCTTTAAGGTCGCTATCAACCATGTCTTTAATCAAATCGGCTAAATTATATTCTGGCACCCAGCCCAATAATTTTTTAGATTTTGAGGCATCTCCAATAAGCAAATCTACTTCGGTTGGTCTAAAATATTGAGGATTTACTTCTACAAGCACATCTCCCTCTTTTACGTGTTCGCAAAGGTCTTTGTATTGTGGGTCTTTATTTACTTTTGCAACAATTCCTTTTTCGTTTATGCCTTCTCCTTCAAATTTTATTGTTACACCAACTTCGGCGAAAGCCAAACGAACAAACTCCCGAACTTCGGTGGTTACGCCTGTTGCTATTACAAAATCGTCTGGTTTGTTGTGTTGAAGAACAAGATACATTGCTCTAACATAATCTTTTGCGTGTCCCCAGTCTCTTTTTGCAGACATATTGCCAAGATATAATTTGTTTTGCATTCCCAAAACTATTTTGGCAACAGCACGAGTAATTTTACGAGTTACAAATGTTTCGCCTCTAATTGGCGATTCGTGATTAAATAATATTCCGTTGGACGCAAACATTCCGTAAGCCTCTCTGTAATTTACTGTTATCCAATAAGCATACATTTTTGCAACAGCATAAGGGCTACGAGGATAGAATGGAGTTTTTTCTGTTTGTGGAACTTCTTGCACGTCGCCATAAAGCTCGCTTGTAGATGCTTGATAAATTTTTACAGTATCCGTCATTCCAAGTATTCTTATTGCTTCTAATAATCGGAGAGTTCCTAAACCATCGGCATTTGCAGTGTATTCGGGAGTATCAAAACTCACTTTTACGTGGCTCATTGCTGCAAGATTGTAAATTTCGTTTGGCTTTACTTCTTGAATTATACGAATAAGATTTGTAGAATCGGTAAGGTCGCCATAGTGAAGAATGAAATTACGATTTTCTACATGCGGGTCAAGATAGAGGTGGTCTATTCTTGCGGTGTTAAAAAGCGAAGAACGTCTTTTTAATCCATGAACTATATAATCTTTTTTTAAAAGAAATTCTGCAAGATACGCTCCGTCTTGTCCTGTTATGCCAGTTATTAATGCTACTTTTTTTGCCATTATTATATTTTTTTATTAATTATTTTGATTTTTAAGTTTCTATTTTTGGAATAAATCCATAATCATATATTTGCGGTAATATTTTTTGTCGCAAAATATTGTGTTTTTCTTTCAAATTTTTAAATAAATCTTTGGATAGATTTTGGTCTTGCAAAACTTTTTTTATTTGCCAAAGCCCAGCGTCCCAAGTTTTTATTTCAAATAAATTTGTTCTTAATTTATTTAGGTTGGCAAAATAAAATTTATAAATAATCTTTGCCGTCTCAATTACTTCTTTTGCCTCTGAGCTAAATTCTTTTTCAGAACACCATTTTGCAACAAATCTATCTTCTGCAGATGCAAGTGCGAGCGAAAAATCGCTATCTGTAATTTCCCAATTTTTGAGTTCGGATATTAGAAACGGAAAAAAATGATTTTTTATTTGATAAATCTGTCCTTCATATTCCACATCTTTCATAGCTGCCGTTTGATTGGAATTTCCAAAAATATTCCAAATAGTGCAATCATTTATAAATTCTTGAGACAATTCTTGTTTTGGTTGTAAAAATTGGTCTCTGTCGTTTAGCCACGTTGCTCTGGGAATGCGTCTTACTGCATGAACAACCATCGCTTTTTCAAAATTTTCGGGTGTAACCGACATTGCTCCTGCACTCACAAAAGGTGCTGAGGCTAATGCTGTTTGGTTTTGGCTCTGAAAATCGTTGCCTGCACACATAAAAGAAGCCAAAAAATTATTGGCAATTCGGTCTCTTCGGTCTTTATTACCTGATTTTATATTTATGGCACTACCCAAAGGCGGAAATTTATTTACAGCAGCTGGGCGTTTTATCCATTTGCTTAAAAATAATTTTCTATTTAATGATGATATTTTTTTTGTTCCTATTTTTTCAACATTTTCATTTAAAATATCAACTACAATTTCCTGATTTTCTAAATGTTGTTCGTTTTTAATATCCCACAGCATAAAAGCCACAGGAAACGGACTGTTTTTAGATGTTCCCGAAAAATTAGACGACGAAAACATAAAACCTTTTTTGTGAGTAAATTTAAAAACGTGGTCTCGTAGTTTTTTATCGTTATTAGAATTTATGTGTTTTATTTTATAAAAAAGTCCAAGAAATGCCTCTTTCCCATTTAATTCTTTTTTCATTCTAAAAATAAATTGCATTGCAAGTTCACGAGAGGCTTCACCCAAATTGTGCTGGTGCATTATTTTACGAACTTCCGTATTGCTTACGTCTTGTTTACTTTTGCCTTTTTTGCGGGCATCTTGGCTTGTTGCAAATGGCGGATTTATTAATATTATCCATTTTAATTTAGGATTAGAAAGGTCGTCTCTTAATTTTTTTGGTAATTTCCAATTTGATTTTTCACCAAAAACATTATTAATATCATCGTTTAAATAGTCGTATTGAAAACTTGTTGCTTCTGGAAAAAGTTTTTTGCAATATTCTATTTCATCAACAAATAGGGTAGATAAATAAATGTATTTGTGGCTTTCTTTTGGCAAACCATTTTCAAGGTTTCCTATTCCTGCTGCCATGTCCCAAATACGATATTCTCCCGACTTGCACCAATTTTTACCCAATATTTCGTCTATATATTCTAATGCTTTATGGGCAAATGGAATAGGCGTAAAAAATTCTCCATGAAAACGAATTCTGTTTTCATCAGCAAGTATATCTGTTTTAGATAAGTTGCTCAGATTTTCGTTTTCAGAAGTATTTTTTTTGTATTCTTTGCTCATTTATTTTTATTCTTTTATTAAAAATAGTGATATATAGATTTTTAGTTTTTTATATTTTTCATTGAATTTGGGAGCATCAATAAAAAATCAATACAATTTTCATAGTTTAATTCTTCATATTCCAATCCAATTTTTTTTATGTTTCCATAATAATTTTTTAAATTGGTATAATAATTTTTTTCAGATGGAATATTTATTGCTTTTTTTCCTAATTTTTCTGTTAAAAACCATTTTTCAATCAGTCTTGCAGTTCTTCCGTTTCCATCTTGAAAAGGGTGAATTTTAACAAAAACAAGGTGAATTAATGATGCAAAATAAAATATTTCGTAACTATCTAATTCGGTGTTCAATAAATATTTAATATCTGAAAAAAGTTTTTCTAATTCAGTTTTTACAATCTGTGGATTTGCTGCAACATATTCTATTTCTTCGTTGTTGTTGATAACAAGCATAATATTATTTCGGATAAATCCTTGTTGGCTTGTTGGTAATAGGCTGTTGCTTATGATTTTATGAATGTTAATGATATTTTCGCCAGAAAGTTTATTGTTCAACATAAATTCGTAGGCAGAAAATAAATCATCTGCTTTTTTAGTGTAATCAGGTTTAAATTTGATATTCATAAACTTGTGTTTGAAAAAACTATCAAAATCAATGTCTTCACCCTCAATTTTAGAAGAATACACAGACGAAACTGAATTATAGAATTGAAAATAATCTACATGAATTTTCTTACTTTCCATATTTTGCAATAAAACGTCTGGTGCAGCTGTCAGTAATTTTTTATATCTTTCTAAATACTTTGTTGTAAGTATTTTTAGTTCATTTTCCATTTTCTAATAATTAATTGATGTAAATCAAAACAATCTCTATTCCTCTTTTCTAATTAATAAAAAACTACCATCTTTCCAATACATGTTTATTTTCCCAAAGACTTTGTCCTATTACTCCTTTTAGAATATCGTTTGCGTCCCAAAGCATGTCCATATCGCTTGGATAGCCTACAGGTTTTCCGCCAAGGCTACGTCTTGTTTGTTCGCTAAGGGCGTCTAAGTCGCCGTTTGCAAAACTAAAAACATGTTCAAATCGGCTGTCGGCTGCAATAGGAAAACTGCGTATAATTTGCTTAGTATAAGCATCTTCATATTCTATTACTCCTTCTATATGTGCTGTTTTGTATTGCACGTTTTCTACTACATCGCAAAAAATGGATTTGTATTTAGCTACTTTTATTTTGTTGCCCAGCGAGTCGGTTGCAAAATTTCCCGATTCGTCTAATTTATATTCCCAGCCGTCTTTTATTTTAGCCGATTCTGTTCGTGTGTTTTCTTTAATATCGCCTCTGGATACATCTGCAATTCGCAAAACAATATATACATTAACATCATAGTTTCCATTTCTGGAATTTTTATTATAATATTGAACCCAAAAGCTATTTAAGTCTCCAATTTGCTGGTCTATAAGATTTACCAAAAAATCATTATGTAGTTTGAAAGGGGTTTCGTTTACTCCAACTAAAATGGCATAAGTTGTTCCTAAATTTCGGCAAACGTCCATAAGCGAGTCCATTTGATAAATTTCTGGGTTATAGGTTGTTGCTCTCACAAAATAATCGTAGGCATTGCGATATTCAATTCTGTCGTCTTTTACCATTTTTTCTTTTCCTTGATTAAAAAAGAACATTGCTGCTTTTTCTTTGGCTTCCACTATTCTCCGGTCGTAGTTTACGTGCTGAAATTTTATTGTTCGTCCTTCAACAGAAAGGGGGGTAACTGTTTCCACAAGTGTTTGGCGATTTTTCATATTGGAATATATGTTAAATATTGCCTCCCAGCGGTCTTGACGACCTTCTACATTCATAAAATCTATTTTTTCAAGGTCTCTTTTTACTGCAAGAGGGTAGGCTTTCTCCAAAATTAGAACTTGTTTTTCGTTTCTACTGTTTTTTTGTAATTTTTTTACAGATTTTTTAACTGCTAAGTCGTATTCTCCTTTGTCAAGATGTTTTTGTGCAACATTGCAAGAACTGAGAATAAATATTAATAATAGATTGAAGTAAATAAATTTTTTCATTTTAATGGGTTTTAATAATTTTTAGTTTTGAGTGTTTAGTTTTAAATTGGCTTTCGCCTGAAAATGTATTAAGTTTTTAGTTTTGAGTGTTTAGTTTTAAATTTTAAATTGGCTTTCGCCAAAAAAAAGTTTTATTGAAAAACAAGCACCAAAGGTTCATAATCAATAGCCTTGTCCGTAGGGCAAGGTGAATTTAATTATTAAATTTTAGCTACAAAGATGCCTAATCTATTTGCAAATATTTTAAAACAAAAAATTATCTGCTGTAAAGCAACAATTTAGCAATTTAGCAATTTAACAATTTAACAATTTAACAATAAAACAATTTAACAATAAGTTTATTATTCTTTTAAAAATCCATATTCATAAACTTTCGGTTCTATTTTTTTTGCCAAAATATTTAGTTTATTTCTTAAATCGGTTAACATTTTCATATAATTTTTGTCGTTGCTTTTGTTGTTCATTCTACCGTTTGCATTTCTGCCCTGAAAATGAGCACGAATATCATATAATGAGGCATTTACATTACAATTTGGCTGTGCATGATAATATTTCCACAATTCTCGCCCAGAGTCAAAAACAGCTTTTGCTTCTTTGGAAAAAATCAGAGGAATCTCGTAATGTGGTGTAGGTTCGGAGACTGTGAAAATATCTGGCGATTTGTCTTCAGGTTTTATTTTGCCCTGTATGTATTTGCTCATAAAATCACTATCAAATTTTTCACGCGAATTTACTTCACTTTCGGAAAAAGGTATCCAATGATTTGTGCCTTCTTTTGAAGTAATTCTATTTTGTCCATGAAACAAAGTATAAGCCAAACAATCATTCTGAAATTCTTTATCTTTTTGCCAGCCGTCGTTTGGAGCTAAGAATTGGTCTCGGTCGTTAAGCCAAGTTGCTTTTTTGCAGTGGCGAACAGCAAAGTAAACCGAAAGAGGAATTATATTACTTTGATTTATTCTTATTGCTCCGCTACGTGCAGAATGTTTAATTTGAATAAAAACTTTGCTTTGATTTTGAAAATCAGGCGGATAATTTGATAAAAGTCCTATATAGTCGGTTGTGTTTATTTGAAAATTAGTAAACCATTTGTTTATGCTTTCGGATAACCTGCCATAAAAAATCTTCTTACCTTTTTTAGTATTATTTTTTTCATAAATATCGCAAGAGATATTTTTTATTTTGTTTTTAGTGGCTAAATCCCATATCGTAAAGCCAATTGGAAAATGCCCTTTTACATTATCAAATGAATTTGCAGGAACAATAAAGCCTTTTAAATATTTTGCAAGAAAAAATTCTTTAAACTTGGTGAAATTTGAACCTTGTATAAATGTTAGTTTAGAGAATAAAGTTAAATGACAATTAGGTATCTTCTCATATATTTGCGATATGAAAAGCGTAGAGAGTTCGTTGGTGGCTTTTCCAATTTTAGTTTTAAAATACTTATTGGCTTTGTTTTTTATAGCTACACCAGATTTGTTTTCACCTCTTCCTGTAACGGTTCGTGCTGATGCCGCCTCAGCATAAGGCGGATTAATATAAACAACTAATTTTCTTCGTTTTACAGGGTTGTTTATTATTTTTTGCAGAGGTTGTGGTAGTTTAGAAAAATCATCATTCAAAAAATCAAACTGAAAAACATGGTCTTCCAAGAGGTTAGCACCGTTTTTAATTCGGTCTCGCATTACCTCAACGTCTTGTTTATCAAGTGTTGATGCCCAGATGTTGTATTTATTTGTTAATCCGGTCAAAAGGTTTCCTGTTCCTGCGGCACAATCCCAAACATAGTATTCGTCCTGCCAATCTTTGCCCAAAACATCGGTCAGATATTTTTGCGAAAGCTCTACCCAAATTTGTGGTGTAAAAAAACTGCCCTTTCGTTCTCGCACATCTTGCGGAACAAGCAAATCTCGGCGTTCTACAATATAATCCCAATATTCTTCTTCGGGTGGACGCTCGTATTTGTTCCAAAACTGATTATGTGCTTTCTGATTATCTGTAAAAGAAGTAGAACTTGAACTAAACAAACCATATTGGTTTAGTTTTCTGTCTAATTCGTAATGGTCTTTTTTCAACAATACAAATAATTTTTCCTTTAAGGTTTCATTTTCGTAAGAAAGTAAATCGGCAAGATAAAAGTCGCCATCAATTAAATTATTTTCCTTTGCAATTTCCCAATTTACAGCTATTGAGGGTTTTACTGTTTGAAACCATTTATTGTAAATTACAATAAAATTATTTTTATCAATTCTGGTTTTTGTAAACCCAAACTTTCCTACAATAAAATTGGTTTTAATAAAATTTTTAAGTTCGTTATTGTCTCTATCGTAATGAAAAAGAAAAGTATTTTGGTCTAAAATATTTTTTACTTTTTCTAAAATAAGTTTAAACTCCTTGGTTTCGTGGTTTGATGGTGCAACGTTCCAGTTAAAATCATTAACATAAAAAACATCTTGAATATTGTTGTAAGGTATAAAAGCCATTTTTTCGGCATCAAAAGCACCCAGCATTGGAGGAGGCATAAATTTGTCAAAAGTTCTGGCTTTTCCGATAGTAAGTATTATCTGAACCAATGATTTGTGAATATCGGAAATTCCTTTCTTTGCTTCTGCCCAAAGCAAACTCTCTTGTTCCGAAAGTTCAATTTCACTTTGTTGCATTGATACGCAAAAATCCACATCGCCAATTATTTTGGTATTGTCGTAAAGCTCAAAATAATCCTTAGCAATTTTATTTTTTAATTCCTCTTCTCTTATGTTTAGGTCGTATGACATTCTTTTTTGGTTATATTGTATCAGACTTTAATTAGGAGTTAATACTTGAATTACAAATTTACTCTCTTTTTATTATATATCCAAATTATCGTTGTTTTTATTTGGTATAACCAATATTATTAACAATTTCTGAAAAAAAAGAAATGTAGAGACGTTGCATGCAACGTTTTTACAAATTGGTTTTGCGTTTTTATTGGTTTCATTATTGTTTTGTGTAGAGACGTTGCATGCAACGTCTCCACGCAATATCTCCACGCAACGTTTCTACAAATAATTGATTTATGTTTTTGTGTAGAGACGTTGCATGCAACGTCTCTACGCAACGTCTCTACGCAACGTCTCTACAAATTGGTTTTGCGTTGTCTTTTGTAAATATAATTAAATATATGTTTATATTCTTCTGTATTTCTAATAATATGGTCATAAAAACGTGCTTGCCAATTAAATTCAAATCCTAAACAATTAACATACTTTGTAACTGCCGATTTATAAGAACGAATAATTGTAGAAACAGAACCCAGCTTTGGGTGATATAGAGGGAGTATTCCACTAAGTATGTAAGTTTGATTTCTGAGTTCAGGTAACTTATATCTGAATTAGGTCTTCAAATACCTGAATTTACCCAGAGTTTTAATCTTTGTAATTTAGTTTTAAGCCCCCCATTTAACTACCTCACTAATCAATCTATCATTATATTTGCAAACCGATTAAGATTATAAAAAAAATATTTTATAAAAAAAATAGACACTATTCTATAAAAATGTGTAAATACTAATAATATTTTAGAACACACATTTTTCCGAACAAGCCCCTCGCTATTGAGTTTGCAGCTCATATTCAACACATTATAATATATCAATTTGTTTTACTGCCAATAAGAGTTTGGATACGAGCCATAAGCTCGCACCTGCGGAGGCTGAATTTTATATAGATAGATAGTGTGAACTTTTGTAGAAATAAAAAATAATATTATTTTTGAAAAAATAAAATCTAACAGTCTTAACTGTCAGACACTTTTAAAGTATTATTTGTATTAACTGTCAGACACTTTAAAAGTGTCTGACAGTTGTTACTTGAATATTCAAATAAAAAATAATTTAATTTCACTCACTAATATAAGTATATAATGAAACACCCATTCGGGTGATTTTATAGCTAACGCAATATAAATCATTCGCACACAAGGGTATGGTTAAAATAAATAAATTTAAAACAGATGAAAAAAATACTAATTCTTGCATTATTAATGTTTCCACTATTTGTCTTAGCACAAGTAAACGACGATTTTACCGACGGAGATATAACAGCAAATCCAACTTGGTCGGGAGATGTTGGTAGCTACGAAATTTTAGACCCACCAGTTTCACTTACAGGAGCTATAAACCCAGACGCAGGAAACGACGCTTTTGTTCTGCGAAGCACAATCAATACGGGAGACGCAGTTATCACAACTCAAAGCGATATTGCTTATGGCCAATGGATATTCTCGGTGGCAGACGGTAGAGACTGGTCTATTTCAAGCACTAATGATTATATAATTATATTAATGTCTGACGATAATACTCCAGCCAACCTTGTTGATGGTGCATTAAATTTTAACGGATACTTTCTCCGCTTAGATGGCTCAATGGACGACCAATTTGTTTTATACAAACAAACTGCCGACGTGTCGGAAGTAGTTATAGACACCGATTTTCCTCTTGCGATAGATGGTGCCACGCCTTTGGGACGAACAATAAAAATAACTCGTTCGGAAACAGGAAACTGGGCTATTTTTATTGCAGATGGTTTTGAAGTAACCCCTACCATTCAATACGGTGCAACTACAAACGACAACAGCCATACTACCTCTAACTATTTTGGAATATCAACAAATATTTCAAGCCCAAGCGAAGGAAGAGTTTTAATGTTTGACAACCTGCAAATTACTCCAATATCTACAAGCGATGCTACTTCAATAGTTAGTGCAGGAACAGACAGTGAGCCTGCAACAATCTCTTCTCTAACGACTTCGCTTGATGGCATTCAAGTTTTTGATGTCAATTTTTTGGACGCAGGAACTACCGACTTATTGCCAACAATTATAGATAATATAACTTTTACACAGGGAGATAATAATAATATTGCCGACTGGACAAACGCAATAGCAGGGGCAAAACTTTTTGGAACAGATATTCCAGCAGGCGTAGAAGGAACAATAAATGCAACAAATATCACTTTTGCATCAGACGACTTTATTAATATTAATGATGGAGAAAACGAAACATATCAGCTTTACATTTGGTTAAAAACAGATTTATCAAATATTAATGATAATGACAATATTGAAATAAAACTTGACTATTCCAATATTACTTGCGACTTCAACGGCTCTTCTTTTGGTAGCGGCAGCCAAGAAAGCGGAGACAATAATATTGCAATAGATATTGAAGCAACTCAAATAAATTTTGTTTCATATCCTTTAATGATTACCATGAATAGCGACTTTTCGCTAAGCATTTCGGCTACAGACATTAATAATAATATAGATACCGACAATAATTCGCAAGTAATACTTTCGCTTGCAACAGGTAGCGGTAGTTTGACTTCTTTAAGCGGACTTACTCAAAACTTAAATTCAGGAAACCACACATGGAGCGATTTAAAATACGACCAACTTGGAGACTTTTCTATTCAAGCAGAAGGACTTAGCACAATTACCACAGCCACAATAGAATGCTTAGAAATAATTTATCATTTGAATGATAATTTTGAAGATGCCGACCTACTTGGCTGGCAATCAAACGATATTTCTCGCTGGCTTGCCTCAGACGATGTGCCAATCAATGGTAGCTATTCCATGAAACACGTTTTTGATGGAAGTGGAGATACTGATATTATGGCTCATCAAATTACAAATGCTAACTTATCTACCGAAACAAAAGTTTGGCGTTTTCAACTTAAATACGAAAATTCTGCACCTTCGGGAAATAATAATTGGAACATATTTTTGATGGCAGACAATGACGAAACTCAAATGATGTCAGGCGGTGCAATTAATGGATATGTTGTAGGAATAAATTTTGGTTCGGAAACAGACGATATTGTAAAACTTTGGAACATAACAAACGGAGCTTACAGCCAAACAATTAGCACAACTTTTGATTGGAATAATACAGAATCCAGCACTCCAAAAGGTTTTGAAATCTCCCGAACAACAAACGGAGAATGGGAAATTAAAATTGATGAAGACGGAGGCTTTGATAATCTTGTATCTTACGGAACTGCCACAGATACAGACCACACAACGGCTGAATATTTTGGAATTTTATACAAATATAGTTCTACAATGGATAGAAAACTAACAATAGATGACGTATATTTTGGTCCTATTATTCAAGACTTAGAACCACCTATTTTAGACACGGCAATAGCACTTTCTCCTAATATTTTAGAAGTCTATTTTAACGAAGATATAGACCAAACAATAGCCGAAACTTCAATTAATTATTTTGTAGATAATTCCATTGGTAGCCCAACAACTGCAGTTTTAGATGCTGATAACAAAATGGTTACACTAACTTTTGCTTCTAATTTTCAAAACAATATTGATTATATGCTAACTGCCCAAAATATTGAAGACTTAAACGGAAACGTTATTGTAGAAAATACTGCAAATTTCAGTTGGCTAAATATTGAACTATTGAACATAAGAACAGTATCATTAAATAAATTAGAATTAGAATTTTCTAAATTACCAAGCATTGCATCAGCCGAAAATATTTCTAACTATATTGTAGATAATTCAATAGGCAATCCTGTAAGTGCTTCATTTATAGAAAACGATAGTCTTAAAATAGAAATAATTTTTGCATCTAATTTTGAATACGGAACTTTATACAACTTAGTTGTAAGCAATGTAGAAGACCGTCTGGGAAATGCAATGCAAGCTACAAATTTTGATTTTGAATATATTTCAACAATATTAGACGACGACTTTGAAGACGGAGATATTTCCGATTGGCAATCTACCGATATAACTCGCTGGGCTTCTTCTAATGAAGCCCCAATTAACGGTAGTTATTCGCTAAGGCAAATCTACGACGGCACAGAATCAAGCACCGACGTTATTGCTCACCCTCTTTCTTATACCGATTTTAATGCAGAACAAAAGGTTTGGCGTTTTCAAATAAAATTTATGAATCCTTCACCCTCATCTACAAATACTTGGAGCGTATTTTTAATTTCCGACCAAGACGAAACAGGAATGTTAGCAAACAACAGCCTTAATGCTTATGTGCTTGGAGTTAATTATGCAAATTCTAATGACACTCTAACATTGTGGAAAGTTACTGATGGAACTAAAACAGAGCTACTTAAAACCGATTATTATTGGGACGGAGATTATATAAATACCGATATTCCAAAAGGAATTGAAGTATCACGAACCGAAACAGGAGAATGGGAAGTTAAAGTTGATGATAATGGAAACTTCAATGAGCTAACTTCCTGTGGAACAGCAACTAACACCGATTTATTTGCAGCAAATTATTTTGGAGTTAGTTATAAATATTCTTCTACCTTAGACACCCTATTATGGATAGATGATGTATATCTTGGTTCTTTTATTCCAGACGCAGAACCACCAGTTGTAGATACAGTTATAGCAATTTCATCTACACAGTTAGAAGTATATTTTAACGAAGAAATAGACCAAACAACTGCCGAAAATATTGCTAATTATACCGTAAACAACGACATAGGAAATCCTGAAACTGCAACAAAAAACACAGACAACAACAAACTTGTAATATTAGAATTTACAACTGAATTTCAATCAGCTACGGACTATCTTCTGACAACCGAAAATATAGAAGACTTAAATAATAATATTATGCTTTCCTCTGATAATGAATTTGTTTGGGAAAATATTTATTTAGTAAGTGCAAACGTTATTTCTAATAGCCAAATAGATTTACATTTTTCAAAAGAAGTAAATACTACAAGTGCAAATATATTAACAAATTATTCTATAAACCAAACAGTTGGCAATCCAGATAATGTAATTATTGATGAAAACGGCACAACCGTGCATCTTTCGTTTCCAACTTTATTTCAAGTGGGGCAAGAATATATCCTAACTATCAATAATATTGAAGACCTAAATGGAAATTTAATAGAAACAACAACTTACTCATTTTCATACTACGAAGTTCAGCAATTTGATGTAGTTATTAATGAAATAATGATTGATGTAAGCCCTCAGCCAGTTGCATTGCCAGACGAAAAATATATTGAGCTCTACAACCCTTCTTCTCACGATATTGACTTGACTGCTTGGACTATACAAATAGGAACAAACTCTGCAAAAACTTTTCCAGCTGCTACAATAGCTGCCAGCGAATATTTAATTATCTGCGGAGACGGAGACGAAAGCCTATTTAAAGCCTATGGCAATGTTATTGGATTTTTAAGCACAAGTCAAATATCATCTACAACAGGCAAAACTATTATCATAAGAAATAATAAGGGCGATGTTATTGAGAACATTACATACTCACCTGACTGGTATAATGACGATGAAAAAGACAACGGAGGCTGGGCTTTGGAAAGAATAGACCCAACAAATGTTTGTTATCAAGACAACAACTGGCAAGCAAGTCGCAACTATATTGGCGGAACTCCCGGAATGCAAAACTCTGTTTTTGCGAGCAATCCCGACAACCAAAATCCTCGTATAGAGAGCTTTGATTTTATTTCGTCAAAACATATAAATATAAAATTTACCGAAGGTGTAGAAAAAGTTAGCGGTGAAAGTGGAATTAATTATATTTTAAATAACACCACAACACCATTACATATTTCAATAGACGACAACGACCTATCTCTTGTTCGTCTGGAATTTGTAGAAAATTTTAACTTCGGAAGCAATACCATCGAAATAGCAAATATTTCTGATAATTGTAGCAATACAATAAATGACACTACTTTAAATTTTACATATCAGCTAATTAATGCTCAAGATGTAGAACCAAAATCTATAAATCAAATTAAAGTATATTTTTCGGAAACCATAAGTAAAAACTCTGCAGAGAATGTAAATAATTACTCTGTAAATAACGGAATAGGAAAACCATCAATTGCTTTTAGAGATGTAAACGATACATCTGTTGTTCACCTACAATTTGCAAATAACTTTACAGAGGACTTATCCAACACTTTAACTATTAGCGGAGTAAATGATATAAATGGAAATTTATCTACAAGTAAAAACCTTAATTTTACTTATCATCAAAATCAAATGTTTGACATTGTTTTTAATGAAATAATGACAGATGTAAACCCAAAACCAGTGGGACTTCCAGAATATCAATATGTAGAACTTTATAATACAACCGATTATGTAATTTGGCTTTCCGATTGGCAATTTATTGCAGAAGACCAAACCGAAAGAAATTTTCCTATTATAAGCATTCAGCCAAAAAGCTACATTATTCTTAGTCAGGACGATGAGGATTTTTCAGACAAAGGAACAAATGTAAATATTCTTGGAAGTTCCGATATTTCTAATTCGGGAAAAGAGCTTTTGCTAAAAGATAATTTTGGAGAACTTATTAATTATGTAGATTATTCAGACCTTTGGTATCAAGACGAAAACAAAGAAGACGGCGGCTGGTCGTTAGAAAAAATTGACCCAATGAATTTCTGTGGACAAGCATCTAACTGGGCTGCGTCCACAGATATAGCAGGAGGAACTCCGGGAGCAATTAACTCTATTCATGCAGAAAATCCAAATGATATTATTCCTGAAATAACACAAGTTAAAATTATTTCATCAAATCATTTATTGGTGGAATTTAATAAAAATATTTCATTTAATGCTTTACTTGATAAAACTAATTATTCTGTAAATAATGGAGTTGGGCAACCTTCTTATATAATAATGTCAGACACAAGCTACACAACAGCACATCTTTATTTTGAAAATCAATTTGTAGATGAACAAACTAACACAATTACAATAAATAATATTTACGACGATTGCCAAAATCAAATGGAAACCTCCGAAGTTGAATTTACTTATTATCTTATTCGTCCCGAAACTATTTGGGTATTAAATAATTATCAATTAAAAATTAAATTTACAGAAGAACCATCATTCGCTTCTGTTTCTGATTTGTATAATTACTTTGTAAACAAAGAAATAGGCAATCCAAACCAAGCAATAAAAGACGGAACCGACCCAAGCATTGTTTACCTACAATTTGATAATGAATTTGAAAACGGACAAACTTATAGTATTTCTTTAAGCAATATAAAAGATGTAAATCAGAACTCAATAATAGAAACAGAGCTTGAATTTACATATTATATAACCACAGTTAATGATATTGTAATCAATGAATTATTATTTAATCCATACTCTGGCGGGCAAGATTTTGTAGAACTTTATAATCGTTCAATATATCCTATAAATATGATTAACATGAGAATTGCAAAAAGAAACTTAGAAACCAACGAAATAGAAACTATATATTCTATAAACGAACACGATTATATTTTAAATCCAGAAAGCTACCTTATTCTAACAGTAGATACTGCCGCAGTTCAAATGGATTACAAAACAGAAGGACATTTTATTGAAATGTCGTCAATGCCTTCTTACCCAGACGACGAAGGGATTGTGGTTATTTTAAATGAAAAAGACTCAATAATAGACGAGTTTCATTACAACGAAGATATGCACTACGGATTAATTAGCAACACTGATGGTGTTTCGCTTGAAAGAATAGATTATAATATGCCTTCCGATAGTTCTAACTGGCATTCAGCAGCACAAGCAGTTGGCTATGCAACACCGGGCTACAAAAATTCTCAATACAAAAATATGAGCGATGTTGAAGCGACTTCTGAAATAACATTAGAGCCACAAGTATTTTCGCCAGACGAAGATGGCTACAACGATATTACAAATATTTACTACGAATTTGAAGAAGGTGGAAATATTGCAAATATTGTTATTTATGATGTAAACGGACGGCTTATAAGAACACTCACAACCAACGAACTACTTGCTGCTTCAGGTTTTTGGACTTGGGACGGATTAGACGAAAACGGACAAAAAGCAAGAATAGGAATTTATGCCGTAATAATAGAAATATTTGACATAAATGGAAATGTTAAAACATACAAACTCGCTTGCGTAGTAGCAGGAAAAACAAACTAAATAATTAATAATTTTGCTAACGCCTGAAATATCTGATTTTTCTTAATGAAACAATCAATATTATCAGGCGTTTGCTATTTAATTACTACCTTAGCAGTTTAACAAACTCATCTACAACGCCTTCTTGTGTTGCCCAAGATGTTATTATTCTTACCGCAGATTTTTCTTCATCAATTTTTTTCCAAACATAAAAATCATATTTTTTATTTAAGCGGTCTATCAAATTATTTGGCAAAATAGGAAATATTTGATTAGATGCTGGCTCTATCAAAAAAGAATATCCTTTTTGTTTTATAGATTCGGCAATTTTAGATGCCATTATGTTTGCGTGCTTTGCTAAGTCAAAAAACAAATCATCTTTAAACAATGTAAGAAATTGAATACCAAGCAACCTACCTTTAGAAACCAATGCACCTTTTTGTTTTAGGTGAAAATCAAAATCCTCTTTAATAGTTTCATTATTAATAACAATAGCCTCGCCAATCAAAGCCCCATTTTTTGTTCCTCCAATATAAAAAACATCTGTAAATTTTGCCACATCAGCCAAAGTTAAATCGTTGTCAGGTGAAGATAGTGCAGACCCAATTCTTGCACCGTCGAGGAATAAATACAATTTTTTTTCTTTACAAAATATGTATAATTCCTCTAACTCCTGCTTTTTGTAAATAGTTCCTAATTCGGTAGAATTAGAAATATATACCAATTTAGGTTTAACCATGTGTGGAATTATTATATGCTCGTCTAATACGGCTTGTATTTGTTCTGTGGTAATTTTTCCGTTAGAGCTAAGAACCGTATTAATTTTATGTCCAGTTGCTTCTATTGAGCCAGCCTCGTGGACGTTAATATGTCCGCTGTCGGCAGAAATCACCGACTCGTGAGGTTTTAATATTGAGGAAATTACTATTAAATTAGCTTGAGTTCCTCCTGTAACAAAATGAATATCAACATTCTGATTTTTAATTTTTTCTTTTATCAATTTTTTGGCTTGTAAAGAATAATCATCGTCTCCGTAGCCGTTTTGTTGCTCTAAATTTGTTTTAGCAAGCTCTTGCAAAATATTGGGGTGGCAGCCTTCGCTATAATCATTTTTTAAATTATATCTATTCATTTTGTTCTTTTTAATATAGTTATATAATTTACAAAATTAATATTTTTTCAGCAAAAACAAATAAGAAGGAAAGAACTAACTATTAAAAAAGAAAAAAGAAGTGATAGCAAAGCTAAATAGAAGCGAATTAAAAGGTAATACAACTCCTAATAAATTAGCCTTACTCTTACGAGCAAGGCTTTTTTTTGCAACACTGTTGCATATTTTAATTATGAAATTAAAATTTTTATCATGGTCTAACTACCTTATGATTAAGCATAGATATATTTTTTTTATAAAAAAAGCAACTTGCTATAAGGTCAAAAACCAATTTAATATTAAAGACTAAAAACCGAACCAAAATATTTAGTTTAATATTATTTTCTTATAATAAATATTATTAATTGTATTTATTTTAAGAGTATAAATTCCTGATGCACATGAAGTAATATTTATATTACAGTTGTTGTCGTCAAAATTTTGAGATGAAATTATTTTCCCTGTAATATCTACAATTTCTACTTTCTGTATTCTATCTTTTGAGGAATAGATTGTAAATTCGCCAGTTGTAGGATTCGGAAATACAGAAATATTATTATCTATATCCAAAACATTGTTGGCATTTTTTACAAGATGAAGGATAAATCTATCTTTTGAATTACCTGCCTGAATATCAAAATTGTAGTTGTCTAACTCGTTAAGTAGAGTATTTTTGTTTTGATAAGTATCTTCAATATATACATCTACGTTTTCAAATTTGTTTTCGGATAATTTTATAGAGAAGTTTCCACTGGCATTGATGTTGTATCCCAAAGGCACGCTAATAGTTTCGCTAAATTCGGGTAAAGTATTGATTGCATATTCGGTGTTTTTATCAATATCCATAGAGTATATTTGTGGCATATCTGCGTTCCAAGAGTAGCGTTTGTATGCATCAAATTCTCCGTCAAATTCGTTTGTTGCATCGGGCAGTGTTCTAACAATAAGTTCGTCGGAAAAATCGCCTAAAGAAGTTTGTAGTCTAATAAAACCCTCATTTTGAGTTTTTGACTTCCAGAAGTCTTGGGTGTTATTCACTCTTGCCGAAAGAGGAATATTTAAGTTTCCACCAACATCAGTTTTCACGAAAAATCCCTGACCAACAGGTATATACTGTGTTCCTCCGTTTAGTCCAAGAGTTCCATTATCTGTTCCAGAATGGGCGTTAAAATATTTGTAATTATCGGTGTCGTCGTCGTAAAAATATACAGTATTATTAATATCAGTAAGTCCTCCGTCTGTTACTAATTTAGCCCAGTCTATCGCACAAGGATATGGATTTCCCATTAAATTCCAACCATCATAATTTATCCAAGCATTGTAAGGACCATCATTTGGAGGAGTTCCGGGAGTCATCACTCCGGAGTGGAGAGTGTAGTCTGCATTTAGATTGTAACCAGCTGCATCATAATTTAGTTTGCCTTCGTAAATAAGAGTAGTTTGATTATAATAATAAATATATCCTTTCATGTTTTCCAAAGTTCCAGATGGATTAGTCCACCCAGAAGTTCCTTGATAATCAGTTGCACTTGCCCAATAGTCTTCTGTATTTTCATTATAATAATAAAAATTATTTGCAGTAAAAAGACTTCTATCTATATCTTTAATTGGCATTGATAAATAGTGCCATTGAGCAGAAGGAGCAGCAAAAAATCGTTCTACTGTTCCATCAACATTAGCGGTATTGTGTATAAGTGAGCCAGTGCCAGTTGCGTCAGATTTAATTATTAAACCATCTACACCCGAATTGTTTGTAAGGTTAGTTTCTACTGTAAGAGAAAAGTCTGGTGCTATTTGCACGTTTGCACCTGCATCTATTTGCAAATTAGCACAAACAGCATCAACTTCAATAAGTGGATAGCGATTGCTTCCTGCCGAAACATCTGGAATAGTGGCATTGTCTCCCGAAACAGGAATGTGAGCATCTGTCCAGTTTCCTGTGTTGTCCCATTCTGTGGAAACGTCGCCGGTCCAGTATCCTTCCAACACTATTGTAATACAACCATTTGTCCAAGTAACTCCAGTAATTTCATTTGGCACGGCATCGGATAATTCTCTCACAGTAGGATCGTCTGACCACGAAAGACAAGCATCGCCAGTAGCACCTGAATTTACAGTAAAGTTTATATTAAAGAATACATCGTCAGCAATATTAATTTCGTTAGGATAATCGTTGTAGGCAAACATTAACTTTCCTGAAACTGACGAGTTGATTGTTATTGCACCTGTAACACCTGCGTCCCAGTTGTCGCAATCTACATAGGTTAATTTAGTATCATCATATTCTATTGTCCACTGAAAACCAACAAGCCCACTTATTGACAGTGCATTTATTGGCACGGTTACAGGATTTCCTGCTGTTCCTAATACTGTATTATCAATAATTAAAGTTGGAGGAGGTGGAAGAATTGTAACACAGCCAGCCTCCCATGTTGCAGAAATTACATCTGGCACGGCATCGGATAATTCTCTCACAGTTGGGTCGTCTGACCACGAAAGACAAGCATCGCCAGTAGCACCTGAATTAATAGTGAAATTAATATCAAAAAATACATCATCTGCAATATCTATTTCGTTAGGGTAGTCGTTGTAGGCAAACATTAATTTTCCTGGAATTGAAGAATTTATTGTAATAGAACCAGTTACATCGGCGTTCCAGTTATCGCAATCTATATAAGTTAGTTTTGTGTCGTCGTATTCTATTGTCCACTGAAAACCAACAAGCCCTGCAATATCTGTTGCATTTACTGGCACAGTTACAGGATTTCCTGCTTGTTCTGATACGTCGGTAATTGTGAGTGTTGGGTCAAGGTCTGATGTTGCTTCAATTAGGACATCGTCAATCCCTACACCTCTTGCATATTTTGCTATACCTTCAAAAGCAATATAATATGTTGAATTTACATTAGGTAGAGAAATTGTTTTTTGTGCCCAAGTAGCTTGCTCCGTTGTATAGCTTGCTATTTGTGTCCAAATACCTCCAGAAGATGTTTTGTAATAGACATTTAATTCTGTTACATCTGTGTCCCATGCTTCTTGAAGATGCCAAAATTTTAAAGTAGGATTTGTTGTATATCCAGAAAAATCAATAACAGGACTAATAAGTTTTGTAGTTTCATCACTAAAAGAATTTTCCTGAAACAAAGCGTTGTAAGAACCTCCATGAGCTGCATTTACAGAACCAGTATTTCCTGCTTGATAGTTCCAATCTACCGTGCCTGATTCATATTTTTGTGTCCAGCCAGTGGGAATAGAACCCCCATTTTCAAAATCTTCGGAAAAAAGTGTTGTTTGTCCAAAAGAATTATTATTCCAAAGTATAAAAATTAAAGAAAATATTATAATTAAAAATAGTTTATTTTTCATGATAAGTAAAATGAAAGATTTGGTGATATTTATATTTAATTAAGATTCCAAGTCTTTATTTAGAAGTTGGAAATTGTAAAAAACACTTTCCAACGTCCCCAAAGGGACTTGGAAACGTGTATAATTAAATTTTATCTACTTTATAATATTAAACTTACGAGTTATTAAGTCTTCATTCTTATAAATTTTAATAAAATAAGTTCCATTTGATAAGTTGTCTATTTCTACCTTAGTCATGTAACCTTCTGTTTTTTTACTAAGAATTAGATTTCCATAAATATCGTATATTTCTAACTTAGAGTTATCTATATTGCTAATATTCAAATAGTTTTTGGCTGGGTTTGGATATATTAAAATTCCATTGTTTTCGGAGTTTATTGCATTCACCGTGTTTGGACTAAATATTGGAATATCTAAGATAATATCATTAATTACTTCATCATTATAATTTCCAAGTTCTCCATTTACTTGATTTGTAATACTTACAGGTGTTGTTAGATTTGTAACAGTTCCTTTTATATAAAATAAAATATCTCCATCAGAAAAATTAATTGCATCAAGGCTTGAATATGCTATTCTAATAATTCCATCTTTAATTGTGTATCTTGCTGAGTTGTTGTTTTCTGCCATTGTAATTTCGGTTACATTTACGGCATCTGAATTATATTCAACATCTATTGTTATTGATGATAAGTCATTTAAGTTGGTAGATGTTTTTACGGGTATTTCAAATTCGTTGTTGTTATCAAAATAAAGAACATCGTTGTTTTCAATAGTAATGGCTTCTAA
>Ga0193956_1000342_pt1 | contig 21867 bp, 19 predicted proteins | sample BB_7_MG_FD_140358 | JGI IMG/M metagenome (GOLD analysis project Ga0193956, IMG submission 140358) | Microbial mat bacterial communities from the Broadkill River, Lewes, Delaware, United States - BB_7_MG | ecosystem: Environmental > Aquatic > Freshwater > River > Microbial mats | place: USA...
CATAAATGTATAAAAATAGCTTTCTTTACCATCTTCTTTCTCTGACTCTTTTACAGCATCTTCTGCATATATTATCGCTTTTTCTAAATTTCCTGCATTAAAATATTCAACGCTCTTAGTCATCAAATCAATAGATTTTTGAGAGTAGGAAACATCAAAAAATAGGACAACAAGAGATATTAATATTATTGTTCTTCTCATAATTCTACTATTAATTTTCTGCTACAAAGCCAATGAAATAATTTTTATCTGAAACACCTTGATAATGATTGCCTTTTATATCCGAAAAATCTGCAATTATTTGCAATTCGTATATTAAATTGTTACAAAACTCTGAGCCTTTTATTCTTAATTTACAAAATAGGGCTTCTCCATTTTTTAGTTCTTCTTTATTGGCAGAACAACCTTTCATGTTTTTATCGTCTAATATAATTTCAAATATCACCTCAGAAGAGCGAATTTCATACATATTATATTTTGCTTTTTCTACTTTAGCATCGTGAGTATCAATAATTTTAATTTTCAAGTTCGAAAAATATAGAGTTTTATTTTTCAAATTTTCAATATTAAAATGAATATCCATATATTCATTTGCTATCGTAGTCCGTCCATTTAGAACATTAAAATGAGTTTTTATTTCATCATTAAAAGGTGTTCCATATTTACTATTCATATCCTCTCCTTCGGGGTCGGTAGAAAAACTCCAATCACTGTTTTTATACAAGCACTTATCATTAAAAATATTGACAGTATGTAATAGAATAGTGTCTTCTGATAAAATATTTTCAGAGTTATTAGCAGTTGTTTTTTTTACATACAAGCTGTCTGCCATTTCCCTTGGAAAAAAAGTAGATATAATTGGGTGCATATTTTCTGCTTTTAATTCATTATTTTTACCATATTTTTGAAATAAAAATACAGAAATAAACAGTAATAAAATTAAAGAAACAGAACCAATTATTTTTTTATTTTTAGTGAAAAATTGTTTTAATCTATCATTCTGGTCTTCTTTTGGTTCGTTAATTTCACTAATAATTTCATTATCTATATTAAAAGATTCTTTTTTTGCTTTTTCAGGCTTTTTTGTTAATTGTTTTTTTTCGTTTTCTTGTCGTTTCACAAATTCTTCTATTGTTTTTATGGGAGCATCAAAAACAACGGCTATAAAATATAAATTTTTATCGTAAGGAACTATTTTTTCGTTAAAAAATTTGGTAATACTTCGTGGTCTGCCATCAATTATTTTTATTTTTTTTTCAACCTTATCACTCTTATTCAGCTTGTATCGTTTTTCTATTGCCTCTACTTTTTCAGAATTATTATTTTGCTTCAAAATATATCCAAAATATTTTTGATACGTACTAATTGTTCCAGGAAATTCGCCAAACAAGGCATTATTCCAATCTGCAGGTTTGTTGTTTTCTAAATATTCTCGTATAAAATCTGCAAATTCTATTTTAGTCTCATTACTGTTTGCCATAACTTTTTTTTAGGGGTTTTTCAATACCACAAATATAACATTTTTTCATGAAAAAAATGTTTTTTATTTAATTTTTCCTACATTTTTTGTGTATTCTTGGTGTATTCTTGGTGTATTATGAATTCTACATGTTTTCCTTGTGTATAGTTGATAATCAGATTATATTAAAATATTTTTGTGATATTAATTATAAAAAATACGTTCAAAATATTTTATTTTATTAATCTTTAAATTTTAAAAACTATGTTAAAAAAAACTTTTTATCAACTCTTAGGAATAACCATATTATTAGGAGTTACAAGTTGCGACAAAATATTAGTAAACACGGATAGTGGCACTCGCATAGAAGTGAAAGTAACAGTTAATGGCGAGCCTGCAACTGGAGTTCATGCTTTTTTGTATGAAAGCTCTGCCGATTGTTCGGCAGACGACACAGGTGCTTCGGCATTTCAGGAAGCAATTTCAACCGACGACGATGCTGTTTTTGGCGAATTGGACGCAGATAAAACCTACAATATTAAGGTGCAAACAGGAGACCTCACAAGCTCGTGCAGAAGCATCACAACAAAACTTGACGAAATGGTTACTCTTACAGTTTCTATGTAAAAACAACTAATTGTTCTGTTATTAGTATTTTCTTTATTTATAGTGCTAACTATTTAAAATGAATACAATAAAACTATCAATTAGCATTAAATTTAACAATTACTAACTAAAAAAATACAAACATGAAAAAGATTATAATTTTATCAGTATTCAGTATTATTTTGGCACTACCAACACTTGTAAAAGCCCAGTCAAATATTGAAAACTCAATTAATAGCAAATTTATTCGTTGGGGAAGCGAGTGGTCGGTAGATAGTTATGTTGTGGGAAGTGCCAGAGTTGTTGATATTGATACAGATAACCCAAATGAGTGGTTTGTAACGGGAACATTTAGTTTTACTCGTTTCTTTTCAACCTATAATATAGGATTTACAGCAATATTAAAAATAAACAGCGATAATACATATACTATAAAAAAACTTTGCTACGACGATAGCTCAGCAGGAATGAAAGATTGCAAAACCTATTAAATAAAAAAACATGAAAAAATTATTTTTAACAACATTAGCATTTATTATTATACTTGGTATAAATGCACAAGACGTAAAAGATAAAACCAACAAAAATGGTAAATATTCTGGTCTAATAACAAAAGTAGAGTTCAAAGGAAAAGAGTTTAAAGATGGACGTAAAAAATTTAAGAAAAAATACGACATTGGAAAACACGAAGCAGAAACTATTGGAGGCGTAGAAATACCTGCAGGATACTGGGTATATATGAAAGAAGGAATGCCAAAAGTAACAAGCCAAGAAGGAAATACAACCAACGTATCCGTAGGAGTTGGAGACGTTGTGCAAATGGGTAAGGCTATGGCTGTTACGCCAGTTATGTATGTTTGGAAAAACGAGTCTATTCCAAAGCCTTCTAATTCTGGAAGTTCTTCCGGAACAACAACAAACAATTCTAACAATACAAATAGCCTTAATGGCTCATACACAGATATTAGAGATGGAAAAACATACAACTATGTTAAAATTGGAAACTTGTATTGGATGACAGAAAATATTGCATACGAAACAAAAAACAGTAAAAAACATAGTAACGATAAATGGGGGCGTTCTTATTCAAACATTGATGAAGCTAAAAAAGCCATACCAGAAGGATGGAGGCTACCTTCAAAAATGGATTGGGATAATTTAACATTAGGCTTGCATAATAAAGGCTTAAATAACAATGAACTTTTTTCTAAAGATTCACAGGATTCTGGGGGTAGAAAACTTGGAACAGATAAGTATGGTTTAAACATATATTTTAAAGGCAATTTAGGAAACAAGTTTTTTGTAGATAATCCAAATAATGTAATTGAAATAGGTTTTGGTGCATATTCGTCTATGAACAAAAAAGTTGATTATAAAAAAGGTGTTTCTCACGATGATGTAGTTTTTATTAGATGTGTAGCTAAAACAATACCAGAAGTTTCGGCAAACACTAATAACAATTCAAATAATACAGCAAAAACAAAAATTGAAGCAACTGAAACAGACGAAATAAAAGACAGTCGTGACGGAGAAGTTTACAAAACCATAAAAATTGGTGACCAGTGGTGGTTTGCAGAAAATTTACGCTACGATGCTGGGGATAATTCAAAACATGCCAACGATAAAGCTGAAAACGATAAGGTTTTTGGAAAACTTTACAGTGCAAAATATGTTGTAACAACTAAAAATGTATGCCCCACAGGTTGGCATGTCCCGTCTGATGAAGATTGGGCAAAATTTGAAAGCTATTTAGGAATACCAGAGAAAGACCTACAAAAAAATGGAAGTGCCGAAGCACGTGGACGAGACCAATTTGCCGGTGCACACCTAAAAGATAACAAAGACCTTGGTTTTAATGTTTTGCCAGCAGGAAAACACGGAGGTAGTTATTCCAACGGATTTATGGACTTTGGAAAATATGCCTATTTTTGGACAACAACAAAATCGTTAGATCAAAGAGAACTTACTGCAAGAACAATAGGTTTTTCGGAATATACACAAGGAATTGGACGTAAAATAACACCTTTGAGTAATAATCCAAGTTTTTCTATAAGATGCGTAAAAGACGGTTCGGCTACCTACACTAAGCCTGTAAATAACTCAGCAAAGCTAAAAGTAACAGTTAAAGCAGAAGGTGGAAATTCACCTGCCAAAAACGTAAAAACTTATCTTTACAAATCAAAATCAGATTGTGAAAACAATAGAAACCATGTTGCTGTAAAAACAACAAATGCAAACGGTGAAGTTATTTTTGAAAATCTTACTGTCGGTGAATTTTACTACGTAAAAGCAGAGAAGGAACAATATTCTGTAAAAAAAGAAACAACATGCACAAGCACTTCACGTATAACCGATAAATACGAAAATCGAATAAAAATTTCATTCTATTAATTCTAATTTAAAAAAATGACAAACTTTTTTTTCAATCATCAAAAGTGAAATAGATAAAGGGAATGCACTCAAAACAAGCCCAATATGAATAATAATTAGGACGAAGGTTGCTACTTGAAACTTATAGGAATAAAATGCGTTTAGCAAGAAGATTCTACTGGTACTGACCAAATTAAAAGGATAATATCTTGTGAATTTAATGCACAAAGTAGTCAAGGAGAGCAGGTAAGAGGCATTTTTAAAAATATAAAAATACCTCTACCTTAAATTTAGAATAATTTATAAACCCATGTATTTTTATTAATCAATTAAGTGCTGTTGTTAATTACTGCAACAGCATTTTTTTTAATACTAAAAAAATGAAAAAAATAATAGCAACTATTTTATTAATAAGTATTTCTGTATATTTATTTTCGCAAGAAATTATTACAAATATAGAATACGACGGTGTTTATGCCGAAATTTCAACAGGTAAGTATATAAAATTAGAAGAGAATAGAGCTTTTGCAGGCAGATATATAGATGGAGGCTGGTCTAATATGAAAAAATATTTAATACCAGATATATATTTTACCGACCAAAATAATATAACAAATTTACCAACTTTAAAAAAAATAATTTTCAAAGGAGCAGATTTTAAACCCGAAAAAATGAGAGCTTTAAGTGTTCACCCAGCAGAAGACGTTAGCAAAAGTTGGATTCAGTGCAACGGAGGTGTAAATTGGAACAACAATGCCCGTTTTTACTTACCAAAACGTCCTCACGTAGATAGTGAAAGATATCTTGGCACAAATTTTATTATGAGTCAAAAATCACAATATTTATGGGAAATTACCATTGATGAAAATATTTCTGCAAACCAAAATACAATAATGTGGATTGGTAAAAAGTTTTGGATTTTTAATATGCAAAATCAATACACTGCTACCAAACGAAAAAAAACTCAATCCAAGTTGCCAGTTCATGAAGGTGTTTTTGTGAAAATGAAAAATAATACTTATCTTGAACTTGATACAACAACATACGAAAGCGGGCACTTTTTCTACTTTGCTCAAATGGGTTGTGGAGGCGAATGTTTTAGAACGGCAAGCGGTGCAAATATTAATCCAAGTGCATTGCCTCGTTCTTTTTATTACCTCTCCGAAAAATTTAATTTAGAAAAAAATAAAGCGGCAAAAACTCAATTTGTTGAAATAATTGTGAAAGGAACAACTTGGGATATAGAAAAATTCAAACTCTACAAAGTTGATAAAATTGAAGTTGCTCGTGAAAATAAATGTGTATTATGGCATTACCAAAATGGTGTAAACTACGTAACGGATTGGAAAAATAAAACAATTTATAAACTTGGCAATCAAGTAGAATGTTTACGAAAAACACAAGGAGACAATTTTGTTTTTGTGCCCAAAGAAACATTAGAGCCAGGGATTTATTCTATTTGCATAGGAGCAAATTCTCGTCAATTAATTATTTACTAATTTAGTTTAAAATACTGTTAGTCAGAAGTTTAATTCGGAGTGAAATTTACAATATCACTCCGAATTAAACAGGTTTTTAATAAGATTTACTATCGTTCCAAATAGCAATATTAAATCGTGTGTTTATGTTTACATCTTCGTCGGTTACTCCAAAATATCCTGCAAAATAGACATCTTTTCCATCAGCATACATGCCCATAACTCCCTGACTACTACTATTTGCAAGACCATCTCCAAGCTGTTGCCATTCGCCTTCTACAAATACTCCAACATGATTTAGTGGTTGGTCGTCGCTATATTTTTTATCAAAAAAACCTCCAATATAAACCAAACCCTCAGAATCTACTGCAATATCCTGAACACTATAAGTATCTCCCCAACTTGCATAAACACCCGAACTCATAGCCTCCCAGCTTGTTCCAGTCCATTTTGCAACTCCCTGAGAACGAACATCTCCATTTACAAATTTAAAACTCCCGCCAGCATACAAACTCCCGTTTGCATATTCCAAAGTAAGCACATAATTATCGCAACCGTTGGCAAGTGCCGACCAATTTTCGCCGTCCCATTTGGCAATATAATTTGCAGGCACGCCCCCTGCTTCGGTAAATTCTCCTCCAACATACAGATTTCCCTGACTATCAGAAGTTAGCGACCTCACTCGGTTATTTACGCCAGAGCCTACTGCCTCCCATTTTTTTGTAACGGTATTAAATCGCCGAATATATTTTAGAGCAGAGCTATCTGAATTAAAAATTCCTCCTCCAATATAAACATAATCGCCTACAATTTCAATATCATATACGCCTCCGCTCACAGGACCACGCTGTTGCTCTTCGTCATAAAAATCTATATCTCTAAGATTTTCCCAAGTCTCCGTTCCTACGTTAAATTTTCCTACTCTACCTGCTACCATTCCGCCTATTTCCGAAAAATCTCCCCCAAAATATAAATTTCCTTCGCTGTCTTCCACGCCACATCTAATAAAGTTTGTATGATACTCATCTATTCCGGGAACTTGCTCCCACTCGTTTGTTGAAGTTATCCAACGAGCCAAATTTTTCATATCCCAATTATTATTAGCATGTAAGAATGCTCCACAAACATATATTTTATTATCAGAATTGGATTTTACAACTTCAAAAACTTCACCTCCATCAATAGTTCCATTAAAATCAAAAAACCAGTGGTCGTTTGATAACATAGTAGCCATTGGGTCGTCATCGGTTTTGTTACAAGAGAAGGCAAACAACATTAATAAAATAATTGAGTATAAAGATATTTTTTTCATAATTATTATTTATTTTAAATAAAATTTTATTATTTTTATAAAATCAAAAATAATACTTTTTTTTAATAAAAAGCAATTTTAGAAACAATCTTTTTATTGTTTTTCATTAAATTTATTTTATAATATTTTCAAACTGCAATTAAAACGACATCTTTTGATTAAAATATATCAATATAAAATTCAATAAAAACAACCCAATCAAGAAACTCATTTGTTTATTTTTTATTTTTTTTATGCAACTAATTAACAAAAAGCACTCTAATTTTTAGAAAATACGATTAATTATCAATAGTTTGGTTATTTTTTTTCTAATTATATATAAATTTAAGATTGTTAATTATCAGGTAAAAGCCAATTTGAAACAAAGCACTTACTTTAAGTGCCCACTATCAATTCATATTACTAACTTATTAAAACCCTAACCATGAGCAAAACTAAATTTTCGGTAGCATATATTATGCTATTTTCTCTGTTGCTAACCAATGTTTTTTCTGCATTTGCACAAAAACAAAACTACAACTACTCCGATAGCTGGGGCAACAATGGCTATACTGTAACTAACGCTAAATCAACAGCTATTGAAATAAATTATTCAATAAGCGACTTTGCATTATTTGACAGTGAAATAAAAGGAGAAGTATTACAAAATATAGAATTAGCTGGTATTCAATTATTTAACAATGCGGGAATGCCAGACCTTCCGGGCACAAGCAAGCTAATTGCCGTTCCACAAGGCTCTACCCCAAAACTGAAAATTGTGGACTACCGAACCGAAACAATAAAAAACGTAAACATGGCACCGGCTCCTGTAATCCCTTTGGACACAGAAGAACACATGGAATATAGTAAAAATGAAAAAGTATTTTCTAAAAATGAATTTTATCCACAAAATCCTATACAAATTTCATCTTTAAAAAAAATAAGAGGAGTAGATGCTGTTATGCTTGGTATCACTCCTTTTCAGTATAATCCTGTTACAAAAGAACTTATAGTTTACAGAGATATAAAAGTAGAAATTTCTTACCAAGGAGGAAACGGACATTTTGGCGAAGACCGACTAAGAACACAATCGTGGGAAGGAATTTTAAGCGATGCTTTTATAAATTACAACAACCTTCCTAAAATAGATTTTAACAACAAAGTTAAAAATGCAAAAGATGGTGAATTTGAGTATGTTATCCTAACATTAGACAATAGCGATTTTACCGATTGGGCAAAAACTATCGCAGATTTTAGACGCAAGCAAGGAATTAGCACTGGAATTTTTACAATTTCTGACGTTCCGGGAGGAAACACCGTAGCATCTATTGAAGCATGGGTTGATAATATGTATAACAACTGGTCAACTCCACCGGCAGCAGTTCTTATTCTTGCCGATTATGGAACAGGTGCAAACGGAATTACTTCGCAAAGCTATACACACCCTTACGATGGAACTTACATCTCTGATAATCATTATGCCGATGTAGATAACGACGACCTTCCAGACATTGCTTTTGCTCGAATAGCAGCAAACAATGCAAGCGAATTAGAGGTTATGATAACAAAATTTATAAACTACGAATCTAATCCTCCAACAAGTGCAAATTTTTATAACAATCCTATCTCTGCACTTGGCTGGCAAGACGACAGATGGTTTCAAGTATGCTCCGAAGTAATTGGAGGATTTTGGAATAATACACTTGGAAAAGAAACAGTTAGAATTAATGAATTAGGCTATCCTGCAAGCAATTACAACACCACTTGGTCAACTGCTACAAACACTTCTGCTGTTACAAGCTATTTTGGAACAAGTGGCTTAGGCTACCTTGCAGACTCCCCCGGCGACTTGGAGGATTTTCTGGTGGAACAGCACAAGATGTTAATGATGCAATAAATAGTGGAGCTTTTATACTACAACACAGAGACCACGGATACGAAGCAGGCTGGGGAGAACCAGACTATATCACTTCTGATATTGATGGATTAAATAATACAGACCTTACTTTTGTAATGTCAATCAACTGTCTTACAGGACGTTTTGACTATAGCTCAGAAGTATTTGCAGAAAAATTCCACCGATATACAAGCGGAGGAAATAATTCAGGAGCATTAGGACTTATTGCAGCTTCGCAAGTTTCTTATTCTTTTGTGAACGATGTATTTGTGTGGGGTGCTTACGATAATATGTGGCCAGAATTTATGCCAGACGAAACAGCCAATCCAGAAAGTAGAATGATTTTACCTGCTTTTGCAAATGTTGCTGGTAAAAATTTCCTATACCAATCAAGCTGGCCATACAATACTGATGATAAACAAATTACATACAGACTTTTCCACCATCATGGAGATGCTTTTTTGAATGTATATTCAGAAGTGCCTACCGATTTAACTGTTAGTAGCAACGATGTTATTTTATTTGGAAATAATGATTTTGATGTTGATACAGAAGAAGATGCACTTATAGCAATTACTTATTACAACTCAGAAACAGATGAAATAGAAATTCTTGGAACAGCAATAAGCACTGGCGGAACTACAACAATTAATCTAACAAATGTTCCAACTCCTGGCAATCAAGTTTTGATGACAATCACAAAACAAAACAAATTCCGATACGAACAACTTATTGATGTTATCACGCCAAGCGGACCATATATTGTAAAAGAAGGTTTTGTAATTAACGATGCTGCAGGAAACGCAAACAGCCAAGCTGATTACAACGAAACCTTAAACCTTGACATCACCCTTGAAAATGTAGGAACAGAAATTTCAAACAATGTAACTGCTTCTCTTACAACAACCGACCCTTATGTTATTTCAATATCAAACAACGAAAATGTTGATTTTGGTAATATTGCTTCAGGAAGCACAGCTACCAGCTCAAGTAATTTTACAATAGTATTAGCAGACTCTATTCCAGACCAATACAGAGTAAGTTTTGACCTTGTGATAACAGACCTATCAAAAGCAACTTATGAAACAGGTATTTCTTTCAAAGTAAATGCTCCAGATTTAGAAGTAGAATTTGATAATATTGTAGATGAAACAGCAGGACTTTCTTTTGCAAGCTCTCCTATTTTATCCTTAGACGAGCAAACTATTTATAATTATGATATTTCCGTAATTGCTCTAGGTGGCAACAACAACGGAATGCTTGACCCAGGCGAAACGGCAGAAATTACAATAAATGCTAAAAATAACGGACACGCAGATTTCTTAGAAGCTCTTTGCAAATTAGAATCATCAAGCAGTTATGTAACAATTCACGAAGAAATACAAACAGTTGGCAACATTGCAGTTGGAGGAAGCATTCCAGCAGTTTTCACGGTAACAATAGACGAAAATACTCCTATTGGAGAAGTTATAGATTTATATTTTACACTATTCAGCAACAATTACACAGCACCTACATACAACGAACCTCTTGAAGTAGGGCTAAAAATTGGACTTATTATTGAAGACTTTGAATCAGGAGATTTTTCTTCATACAACTGGACAAACGATGCGACTTACCCTTGGTTAGTTCAAAATTCTGAAATTTATGAAGGAGCATATTCCGCAAAATCAGCCGATATTTCAGACGAGCAAACATCTATACTGGAAATAACTTTGGACATTTTAAATGATGATAATATCTCATTTTGGGCAAAAACATCTTCAGAATCAGGTTATGATTATTTTTCATTTAAAATAGATGGAACCACAAAAGACTCTTGGAGTGGAGAAGAAGACTGGAACGAATATACATATCCTGTTACAGCTGGCACACACACTTTTACATGGGAATTTGACAAAGATTTTTCTGTTTCAGATGGAGACGATTGTGGTTATTTAGATTATATTCTTTTCCCTGCTTTTGCAAGCAAAGAAGGCAAAGATGCAATAGCAATCAATCAAATTACTCTTCCCACTTGGCTTACACTTACCGACAACGGAGATGGAACAGCAAACATAACAGGAACAACACCAGAGGGAGACAATGTTTACGATGTAGAAATAGAAGCTACTGATAATACCTTTACAGCAACTCAAGAATATCAAATAACTGTAAGCGATGTTCTTACAATAAATACAACAGATGGATTTGTAAATATTTATCCAAACCCTGCATCAGATATTTTACATATTGATTTTTCTGAAACTACGAAAAATAACAAAGTAATTATATATGACCTGAACGGAAGAATTATTTCAGAACAAAATTTGAACTCTCAACAAAATCAAATAAATGTGAGCAACCTATCCGCAGGAACTTATTTTATTGAACTAATAAAAGCTAACGAAACTTACAAACAACAAATAATTATAAAATAATTATTAACATGCAAGCAGCTAACTGTCAGACACTTTTAAAGTGTCTGACAGTTTTTTTTATCTCAAGCAATTTTTGTTATCTAACTGAGCACTTTTAAAGTGTCTGACAGTTTTTTTTATCTAAAAACTTTTAAAAATCCGAGCTTGCGAATATCCGGGAAGGTCTATACTTAGGTCTAAAAAATAGCCAAAAGGAGTTTGATTTGTCTCATAATCAGCATTTTTGAGGCGAGCTTCTGCTTTGTCAAACAGCTCTTTGGTAAACTCTGGCGAGGCTTTACTTTCCGACAAATGTGCAAACGAATGTAAAAGAACTTTTTTAGTTTCATTTTTTCCGGCAGCCCATTTCAAATTTTTAACAAGTTTTTTTTCTACCTTTCCTAAGTCCTCCTCGTCTTTCTCTTCGGCATGAATAAATGCCACAAGAACATCATTATGAGTTACTTCTTGGTCGTAGCTTTTAAATTCGGCAAGAGTTTTTACTGTTGGTTTATATTGCATTTTGCTTGCAAAAGTCATTAATAATTTCATTTATTTTATAATATTATTGATTTTACTTAATTTTAAATTTGCTGAAAAATACAAATATAAAATCAAATATTTGTTATGCAAAATTTTTATTTTGGAATAAAGTATAAATAGTGTATTTTTGGCAAATAATTTGGCATTTTTCACCCTAACTTAAAACATAATGAAACGATTTTTTGATATCCGAAATGAAGAAGTTCTCAAAAAAGATTGGACTTTTGAAAAAATAGACCCCAAAAAATATGCAAAAGGCTTATTAGTTATTGGAGCAACATCATTTATTGGTGCACAAACACTTACAGAACTTTTTAAAATATGGAACAACGATATTCATATTTTGGTAAGAGCAGAAAATAAAAAAGCCGCCATAAAACGCATGGACGATATTTTTGCAAAATGGCAACTTCCTGCCTGCCAGCACGACAAACTAACTTACCACGTAGGCGACTTATTTGCAGACAATTGGGGCTTGTCTGATGAAGAATATTTTGATATTCAAAAATCAGTAGGATATGTAGTTCATTTTGCCATTTATGCTCGCTATCACTTGCCTTACAGCCACTTTAAAAAAGAATGGCTACCCGATTTTCTTAAAATGATAGATTATTGCACAAATCCAGAATACCCAAAATCATTTCATTATCCGAGTTCTTACAGCTCACACTTTTTGGAAGACGACGAAGACTTTGCAAGACTAAACACATCTGTTTGGCACAGCGGATATACTGGTTTTAAGTGGGTTACCGAACAAATTTTAAGAAGAGCAATAAGCGGAAACATGAAAGGTTGCATTTACGATATTCCTCTTGTTATAGGCTCGCACAAAAACGGAATTGGACCTGACGCATATTTTACTTGGCAAGTTACAGAACTTTTTATAAAAACAGGGATTTATACCAGCTTTGATTTTAAAGTTATTTCGGTAGATATTTTAGGACAAATAATAGCACGAAATATAACAAATGAGCTTACAAATGAGGCTTCTACCTATATTCGCCCCGTATTTCCAGAACCAATAACACAAGACCTTTTTGTTGAATTTGCTAAAACAAAAGGCTTTGATGTAAAACATGGAACAGTTAAAGACATTATAAAAAAGGTAAACAAGCCCGGACGAGTTAGCTTTATTATGCCCGACGATTTTTATGAATTAATAAAGAAGGTGCATAAATTTAAACACATTTATCCTCAAAATCTTGATACAAGCGAATTTCCAACAGGTGTAGAAACTTGGATGAAAAACTTAGAATATCTGTTTCCTGAATAAATATTAAAATCTTACTTTTTTATAACCTCCATCTTTTGGTGGAGGTGGAGGAGTGTCATTTTTTGGAGTGTTATCAATACTATTAGTAAGAAAATCAGAGCTATTCATATTTTCCTCAATTATAGAATAAAAAGTTATTGCCAAGTTAATATAATCTACAAATTCGTTGTAGTGGTTTCGTAAACTATTTTCGGTGATAGGCAAATCTACACTCACAGGAAAAATATCTCTTCGGTTGTCTAAGCCTAAATAAAATTTGTTTTCGTTAAAAGCAAAATAGACTTTTCCAGATTTGCCCATTTTTTCTTTTTCGGTAATTAGCAAATCGCACAAGTTGTTAGATAGAATTTTTCTTGCTTCGGCTTCATTTTTTGTGTAAACAGCAAAATAGTCTTCAAATAACTGATTATCAAACTTTATCAAATTATATTTTATTCTTGACAAATTCATTTTTTGCAAAGCTCTACCAATTCCTCCCATACTTTTTTCTACATAATCGTGAACAACAGTAGTGTCTCCTACAAAATTTTGAGGAAGTTCAACCACAAAAAATGGTCCTCTAAAAACTGTCGTAGATTTTTTGTCGCTTTTTACCACAAGAGTAATTTCTGAAAATTGGATTGGGATATTATTTATTTTTCCACTAAAAAAATCTTCGCCAGAATAGGTGCTATAGCTTCTTATTATTTTACTTTTATTAAATAAATGTTGGCTTACTTTTTCATAGGGCTGATAATCAAAATTTTCACTTGCCGACACAACAAGTTTTTTAATTAAACCATCTTTTATGGCCTTCAATATTTTTCCTTTTTTATGATTTTTTATGCCAAAAAAAACAATGCCTGCACCAAATATTAATAAAAAAAGTATCCAAAGACGAAGAATAATAATTAGAATTAGAAAAACCAAAGAAATTCCCCCTATTATTAATCCTATTTTTTTAGACTCCTCTTTTAATTTGGACAGTTCTTCTAATCGGTAGTTTTCCAAGCTATTAATGTCTAATTCTTTTGAGTCCAACACTTGATTGAAGTTTTTAATCATAATAATTTATATTTTTATATTTAAAAAAAAAAATTCACAAAATTAAAAAGCATTGAGCGTTTTTTTAACAGCAATACATTTTTCCAATATTTTTTCAATCTTGTTTAATTGCAACATACTTGCGGCATCACTTTTTGCATTTTTAGGGTCTGGGTGAGTTTCTATAAATAATCCGTCGGCACCGGCAGAAATTGCAAGTAAGCACATTGTTTCAATCATTTCGGAGTCTCCACCAGTTATTCCTTGCGATAAGTTTGGTTTTTGAACAGAATGAGTGCAATCCATAACAACTGGATAGCCAATCTTTTTCATTGTAGGAATAGATGTAAAATCTACTACAAGAGAACTATAGCCAAAAGTTGTGCCACGTTCGGTTAGCCAAATTTTATTATTGCCAGTAGCTGCAACTTTTTCAGCTGCAAATTTCATTGCTTCTGGCGACAAAAACTGACCTTTTTTTATGTTTATTCCTTTGCCCGTTTTTCCTACTGCTTGTAGTAGCTCCGTTTGGCGACATAAAAAAGCAGGAATCTGCATATAATCAACATGTTCTGCAACTTCTTTTACTTCAATAGTTTCATGCACATCTGTTATTACAGGAATATTTAATTTACGTCTAATATCCGACAAAACGTTAAGAGCTTTTTGTTTTTCTATTCCAGTAAAACTACTCACGCCTGTTCTATTTGCCTTCTTATACGATGCCTTAAAAATAAATTTTAGTCCCAGTTTATCTGTTATTCTTTTTAACTCTTTGGCAATTAAGAAGGGTGATTTTTCGTCCTCAATAACACAAGGACCTGCAATTAAAAAAAAGCTCATTTTGTATGTATTTATGTTTAATAATTAATTATTTACGTTTAGATTTTTCTCCTAAATATCCTCCATGATGTCTTAATGCGTAAAGTTCTTTCGTGAAATTTATTTTTTCCATCATCAAAACAATTAATACGTCTCCAATAACTGTCATAACAGTTGTGGAGGTTGTAGGGCTTAACCCTAATGGGCACACTTCTTTTGGATTTCCTGTGTATAAGGTTACGTCTGTTTTAAAAGTTTTTTCGGGGTTTGGATTTCCGGTAATTAATATTGTAGGAATATTTTTGTAAAATTTTTTGGATAAAAATAATAATTCCGAAATTTCTCTGGTTTTTCCAGAGTTTGAAATTAGAATAAGAACATCATTTTTTTGCAACACGCCTAAGTCTCCGTGTTGTGCATCGCTTGGGTGCAAAAAAACGGCTGGTGAGCCTGTTGAGCTAAAAGTTGTAGCAATATTCAAGGCTATTTGTCCTGCTTTGCCCATTCCTGTTGTTACTATTTTACCTCCTTCTTGGTGAACTTTATTGTAAATAATATCTATTGCTTTTTCAAAATTATTTAATAGAGGAATATTTTTTAGTGCCTCAATTTCTTCTTTTATTATTTCAGAAACTCTTTCTTGCATTTGTTTTTAAGTGTATAATTAAGTTAGCAGGAGTTTGGTATTAAAATTTTAACAGTTTTTAATTATAAAAAAAAACATAGTAATTTTTTTTTTGTATATTTGCAAATATAAAACAAAAATTAATTATTCTTTGATAAAATTTAAAATATGAAAAAAATTATTTTAATAGTATTTCTTTTAATTCCTTATCTTACTTATAGTCAGCCAGATTTGAATAATAAACTTTCTAAGCTCAAAGAGGAGTTGGAATATATTGCAGATAATAAAATTGAGATTAAAAATATTGCCTTTTCTAATACTGGCGACTGGGTTATTTTTTATGGAGAAATAGGATATTCGTATAATTATTTGCCAGATAAGGCAAAAGATAGGCTAACAGAACTAAATAAAAATGAGGATATTATAACTGATTTTGAAATATTTAATGAATCTTGGGTAACAGTTTCTAACAATAACGCATATTCGGTTTATAAGGCAGAGAAGGGTTTGGTTAGTATGCTAAAAAAACTCAATAAGAATGGTAAGAAAATAAAAGATATAGATTTTTCTGAAAATGGTGGCTGGGTTGTTTTGTTTGGTAAGTCGGGTTTTGCATCTAACAAAATACCAGAAAATGCAGCCAAAAAACTTCAAAAACTCAACAAGGAAAAAAAAGAAACCTATAAAATAGAACTTTATAGAAACAAAGGCTATGTTATATTATTTGAGAACAATGGTTTAACTTTTGAAAATATACCAAGCGAAGCAGAAATAAAAATTAAAGAATTAAAAAAAGAAAAGAAAAAAATTAATATAGTAAAATTTTATAAAGATAAATGGATAATTATCTATGACGATTATAAATTTTATTGTAATTTTTAAAAATTATTTTGGTGAGTTTGTTCATAACATTGCTGTTGTTATGAACAAACTTTAATTTTGTTAATAAATTTTTCCCTCTCGCCAATATTCTACGGCTTCTGTCCAATATTTTTTAAATTTTTGGTCTCTTTCCAACACATAATTATTTTCGGAAAATTGATGTTCTTTTTTTCGGAAAACAAGTCTAAAATAATCTGCTTTATTGTCTTGATAGACCCATTTTTCGTAGTTGTCGCCAATATATAAATATTGTGGAGGGCCAAAAATTATGTATGCCATTCCTCTGTCAGACTTCCAACCCTCTTGATATGAAGAAAATAGTAAGTTTGAATAAAACACTCTACTGTAGTAAATTCGTATCATTTCTTTTGCCAAGTTTAAATTATCGGTGGTGCTTAGCCAGAAATTATCTACCACAATTTTTTTGTTTGGTTGCTTTTGCATTTCGGCAAACTCTTCTGATGTGGTTAGGTATTTTAGAGGTTCAAACATTTTGGTTGATGACTGAATAAGTGGATATTCGTCGCCAAAATTAATTATTGCTTTGCCTTTTTTTTGTGTTTTGTCGGTCTGAATAAAATATATTCCTTGCTTACTATAATCAAAATTACTATTGTCTGAAAATTTTATTTTAAATAATGTATCCTTCTCAAAAACAGGCTTATATGCTCTGGTAGAAAATGGTGGAGGCGAAAGATTAGTATCTAAATTATATTTTGTAATATAGAGGCTATCAATGGTTTTATTATATTTAATTAAATATTTTTCTTTGGAATTTATATAGTCGTTAAAAATAGGATTAAAATCATTTGGGTATGTAATTAAATAATTTTGAGGCGAATTTTCATCTTTTTTATCTACATAAATAAATTCTAAATTTGAACGTTCTTTGTTCATGTCTTTAATAAAAATTTGCAAAACATAATTATCTAATTTATTGGGTTTTAATCTAATATATGTTACAAAAGATAGCTTATTTTTATCTCTTTTAATGTTAATCATTTTTGTAGCCGTGTCTATCAAGTAGCTATTTTGAAACGACTCCATTATTTTGTAACTAATTTTAATTTTTGCCTGCTGTTTTTTGCTATTTCCAAAATTAATAAATCCAAGCTCTGGGGTGTATAAATATATGTATAGTAATGAAACACTGTCGTTTTCGTGATAAATTTCGTATTTTGGGTGAATTGTAGTGCTTCCGGGATTGTAAATATCGGCAACATTGCCAGTGCTACTTGTAAGCGTGGGGGTGGTGCTAAAGCAGGCAGATAACAATAGAAAAATTATAAATATGTAATTTTTGATTTTCATTTTAAAAATACTTATTATGTTATACAACAACTTCTTCTTTTTTGTAATCGTCAACAAGTTCATAAACCTTTCCTCTTGTAACCTCCATTAGTTCTCCTGCCGACATGGTTTTCATTTGTTCGGCAGTTATTTTTTTGCCAAATCTTACAGTAATTTTCCTTGGTCTTATCCATCGGTGAGCTTCGGGACTAACGTCATAAACTCCTGAAAATCCGACAGGTATAATATCTACTCCTGATTCTTTTGCAAAGCGAAATGGTATTTTTTTAAATTCTTTTAATTTTCCATCTGGCGACCTATGCCCTTCGGGAAAAACTATTGTTGAGCGTCCCATTTCTAATCTTTCTTTGGCAATATTAAAGCTGTTTATTGCAGAGCGAGGATTAGACCTACTTATAGGAATTTGTCCGTATGCTTTGATTGTTGCTCCATAAAAGAACCATTTGAAATGGCTTTCGGCTTCTAATGCGTTTACATACACAGGAATAAATGCTCCTGCAAGAAATACGTCAATCAGGCTGTTATGGTTTGGCATAAAAATATATGCTTTGCTTGTATCCACTTCTTCGGCATTTATTACTTCTACTTTTATGAATAGGAGTTTAAACAAAATTTTTAGCATAAACGAATTGTATGGATAGATTTTTTCAGGCGACATAAATTTTGATGCAATAATTATAAACAGAGAAATCCAAGAGAAAACTGTGGCTCCTGTAATCCACATGTAAATTGTTGTTAAATATTTCATTATATATTTTTTAGTTATTTATTCTTTAATTAATAGGTTAGAATAAATATGTTAAGTTTTATTTTAAAAGTTTTTATGATAACAAATAGCAGTGCTAATAAACTTTTTTTATCTATAAATTTTTTATTATAACGAATTATTGGCTTTAAATATTGATTTATAAAATTTGTTTTAAGCAGATAATAAGACTTTTTAACAAAATAAAAATAAATAAATAAAATGTTATAACTATATTATGAGGGCGTAAAGATATATAAAAAAAGCTATAAAAATAATTATATTTCTATAGCTTTTAAAATATCGTTTAAGGCATAGCCTCTGGATTGGGCAAAACGAACTAATTTTTCTTTCTTATTTTCTTTATTTGTAAGGCTAATTAATTTTGTTTTCAGGATACTTTTTAAAGCATCAATATACTCATTATCATTTATTTGTGATAAAGATTCTTGGATATATTTATTCGGGATTTGTTTTTGTTTTAAATGATACGAAATTTTTATTTTTCCCCATTTATTAAACTTAAACTTATCGTTTGTAAAAGCATTTGCGTAGCGTTGTTCGTCTATAAATTTATCGTCTATAAGACTTTGAATAATATCTTCTTTTTCTATTTCGGTAGCCTCCCAAGTTTGTAGTTTTTTTGAAATATCAAAAATACACATTTCTTTTTTGCTACAAATATTTTGAGCTTTGGACAGAATTTCATTCATCTCATATAAATCTTTTGCTACCCAAGTTCGCTAATTTTTTCTAATTCTTTGCGGTTTAGAATTTTGATAACCTTTCCTTCAAGCTCTACAACATTCTCTTCTGCAAATCCATATAGCGTTTTTATTGCATTAGAAGCAGTCATATTAGACATGTTTGCAAGGTCTTCTCTTGCCAGTTTTACTTTCATAGTTTGCTTGTCCGATTTTAGTCCGTAAGTATCGGCAAGTAAAAGGAGCGACTCAGCAAGTCTGCCACGTAAGTGTTTTTGTGTGAGCGAAATAATTTTCCTTTCAGATTCTCCAAGGTCTTTTGCAAGCACTTTAATTATTTGCAGTGCCAGTTCGTTATTTTGTTTAATAAATTTTAAGAGTTCTTTTTTGTCTATCACACAAATAGACGAATTTTCTATTGCAATAGCCGAAGCAGAATAATAATCATCTGCAAACAATGCTCTAAACCCTATAAAATCATTGCTTTTGGCAAGTCTAATAATTTGTTCTCTTCCTCCTACTCCCTCTTTAAATATTTTAACCTTTCCTTTGGACAGAGAAATTAATCCAGAAGGTCTAAACCCTTCTTTAAAAATATTTTCCCCTTTTTTATAATGAACACAGGCAGTACTTTCTTTTAATATTTTTTTTTCTTTTGCAGTTAAAACTCTGAAAATGGAGTCTTTACTATCTATACAATTATTACATTTTGAATTCATTTTTTATTATATATATTATTATTTTATTTTTGTGAAATAATTATTGCTATTTTTATAAAAATTATTTAACTCAATTTACTTGTTTCATATAGTAAACATAGTCAATATATTAATTAATAAACTACAAAAATAACAAAAAAAAAAGTTTTTAACAAAATAAAAAAAGTATTTATGGAATATAATAATCCAGATGCAGGAAAAAGTTTAGGTATTGCAGCTCTCGTTATAGGAATTATTGGTTTTCTCATTTCCTGCTTGCCAGGAATAGGTTTATTACTTGGCATCATAGGCATAGGTTTAAGTATATCTGGCCTAATTCAAGCGAACAAACACAGGGCAAAAAAAGGTCTAATAATTGCAGCACTTATTATTTCTATAATAGTTAGTTTAATAGGTTTTGCTTGGCTTAGCTTTATTTATAAATCAAGCGACGGCTTTGAAGACCTTATTGATGAAATAAACAACGAAAATTTTTATGACATAAACGACGAACTCAACAAAATAGACAACAATTTTGACTCCCTTAGCTTAGACCCCGAAGAAATTAACAATTTAAACAAAAGCGACAGCGAGCCAAACAACGGAGCTGGTCCAGCACCCGATTAATACAAACAAATATAAATCACACATAAACAGAAACATAAAAATATTTTTTTTATGTAAAAATAAATCTATATCAAAAAAAACTTTTATTTTTTTTATTTAAAAAGTTTTATTATAAATTTGCGAATTATTTTATAATTACATAATTACATATTTTTATGTTTTAGTTAAAAACTTAATAATAAAACTCAATTATGAGCAAAAAACAAGCGATTATTGAAAAAGACCATGTAGTAATCAAATTTTCTGGAGACTCTGGTGATGGTATGCAACTTACAGGAACACAATTTTCTGAAACATCTGCATTAATGGGAAACACTGTTTCCACATTCCCCGACTACCCTGCAGAAATTAGAGCACCAAAAGGAACAGTTGGCGGAGTTTCAGGATTCCAACTACACATTGGGCACGAAGAAGTAAACACCCCCGGAGATTATGCAGACATACTTGTTGCAATGAACCCCGCAGCGTTAAAAGCCAACCTACGTTGGGTAAAAGATGGAGGAATTATCATTGTAGATAAAGATAGCTTTACTCAAAGAAACTTGGACAAAGCCGAATGGGACAGAGACCCATTAGAAGACAACTTCCTGAGCAACTACAACCTAATAGCTGCACCAATAACATCACTGACGCAAGAAGCCTGCAAAGATTTAGACATAAAATCAAGCATAGTAGTAAGAAGTAAAAACATGTTTGCTCTTGGAATGGTTTATTGGTTATTCCACAGAGAGTTAGACTTTACAAAAGAATTTATTGAAACTAAATTTGCAAAAAAACCTCTAATTGTAGAAGCAAACAAACTCGTTTTAAGTGCAGGATACAATTATGCCTTAAACCTTCAACTAACTCGTTCTTATAGAGTTGTTAGAGCAAATATTTCAAAAGGAATATACAGAAATATTAGCGGAAACCAAGCCACAGCTTGGGGACTACTTGCAGCAGCAGAAAATGCAGGTTTAAAAATGTTTCTTGGTTCATATCCTATTACTCCAGCAACCGAAATTTTACAAGAAATTGCTAACAGAAAAGACCTTGGAGCAATATCATTCCAAGCAGAAGACGAAATTGCAGGCATTGCAACATCAATTGGAGCAGCATTTGCAGGAAAATTTGC
>Ga0193956_1000344_pt1 | contig 21835 bp, 19 predicted proteins | sample BB_7_MG_FD_140358 | JGI IMG/M metagenome (GOLD analysis project Ga0193956, IMG submission 140358) | Microbial mat bacterial communities from the Broadkill River, Lewes, Delaware, United States - BB_7_MG | ecosystem: Environmental > Aquatic > Freshwater > River > Microbial mats | place: USA...
CCAAACTTATTGCCGATTGAAGCACTTGGAAGTAGACCGATAGATCCAGAGATCATACTCGCCTCATCAGAAAGGATATCACCAAAGATATTTCCTGTAAGCATAACATCAAACTGTCGAGGATCTCTTACAAGTTGCATAGCTGCATTATCAACATACATATGAGAAACAGATACTTCAGGATACTCTTCAGCAATTTTATCTACTGTCTCTCTCCATAGTTGAGAAACATCAAGAACATTAGCTTTATCGATTGATACAAGACTCTTTTTTCTCTTCATAGCGATCTGAAAAGCTTGATGTGCAATTCTCTCAATCTCTTCAACAGTGTAAACCATTGTGTTGTAAGCTCGGTTCTCTTCACGACCTTTAGGTTCACCAAAGTAGATACCACCAATAAGCTCACGAACAACAACAAGATCAACATCACGAACAACTTCCTCTTTTAGAGTAGAAGCTTGAACAAGTTCATCAAAAACTTTTACTGGTCGAATATTTGCATATACACCGAGAGCTTTTCTAAAGTTTAAGAGTCCAGTTTCTGGACGGAGTTCACGAGGCAGAGAGTCCCACTGTTCACCACCGATAGCCCCAAAAAGAACAGCATCGGAATTTTTAGACTTCTCAATAGTCTCTTTTGGGAGAGGCTCACCTGTTACATCATAAGCGATTCCACCCATAAGAGCATCATCATACTTGAGTTCAAAACCTTTTACACTGCTTACAGCATCAAGAACCTTAATCGCTTCATCAACGATCTCAGGACCGATACCATCTCCCCTAATAACTGCTATTTTATAGCTACGACTCATTTATCTTTATCCTTAAGAAATTTTCTCTTTTGCATAGTTCATTAAACCACCAGCATTCAGTAGTTTCTGCATAAACTCTGGAATAGGTTTAAAACTATACTCTTTTCCATTATCTAAATTTTTTATCTTTCCACTATCCATATCAACAGATAGACGACTACCTTCAGCAATCTCATCAGCTTCGGCTAACTCAAAGATAGGTAGACCCATATTGAAAGAGTTTCGATAGAAGATTCTTGCAAAACTCTTTGCAATTACTGCTGAAACTCCAGCATACTTTAGAGCGATAGGTGCATGTTCACGACTACTTCCACTTCCGAAGTTTGTACCTGCAACAATAATATCACCCTTTTTCATTTTCTTAGCAAACTCTGGATCAGCATCTTCCATAACATACTTAGCCAACTCTGTCGGCTCTGAAGTGTTCAGATACCGTGCAGCGATAATTAGATCTGTGTCTATGTTGTCACCAAATCTCCAGACATCACCTTCTAACTTTGCCATTCTGCTCTCCTTTTATTGTGAAATTCTATCAAATTAAATATTTTTTTAAGCAGGTTATCTACTCAAAGTTTAAAAGCTCTTTTGCTTGAACCATATCTTTATCACCACGACCTGATAGATTTAGAATAACCACTTTTCCTTTTATCTCATCAGCGATCTTTTTTAGATATGCGACTCCGTGAGAGGTCTCAAAAGCGGGAATAATTCCTTCACTCTGACTTAACCAAACAAAAGCATCAAGTGCCTCTTGGTCTGTAATTGAGTCATATCTTACAGAGCCATTATCTTTATGGAATGAGTGTTCAGGTCCAATTCCTGGATAATCAAGTCCTGCTGATATTGAGTGAGCTTCAAGAATCTGTCCGTCACTATTCTGTAAAAGATAACTCATCTGTCCGTGTAGAACTCCTGGACGACCTTTTGACAATGAAGCTCCGTGTTTATCTGTCTCAGTTCCAAGACCACCAGCCTCAATACCGATACACTCGACCTCATCATCACTTAAGAACTCTTGAAAAAGACCGATAGCATTACTACCGCCACCAATAGGAGCTATAACTTTATCAGGTAACCGACCCTCTTTCTCTAAAATCTGCTGTTTAGCTTCCCAACCTATAATAGCTTGAAAATCTCTTACCATCATCGGATATGGATGAGGTCCAGCTACTGTTCCGATAATATAAAAAGTGTCCCGTGCATTTGTTACCCAGTGACGAATAGCATCATTCATAGCATCTTTTAGGGTCTCACTACCACTTGTAACAGGGTGAACTTTTGCACCTAAAAGCTTCATTCTAAAGACATTTAGAGATTGTCGTTCAACATCTTTTGCACCCATAAATATTTCACACTCAAGCCCAAGAAGTGCTGCCACTGTTGCAGTTGCTACACCGTGCTGACCTGCTCCAGTTTCGGCAATAACTTTTGTCTTACCCATCTTCTTAGCAAGTAGACCTTGTGCAATTGTGTTATTAATCTTATGAGCTCCAGTGTGATTAAGATCTTCCCGTTTTAGATAGATCTTTGAGCCGAGTTCTTTAGAGATATTTTCAGCTAAATATAGAGGTGAAGGTCTACCAACATACTCTTTTAGATAGCCATCAACCTCTCTCCAGAAGTCCTTATCTTGTCTAACTCCTTTATAAAACTCTTCAAGTTCAAGTAGAACAGGCATTAGAGTTTCAGGAACATATCTACCACCAAATATTCCAAAATGCCCATTAACTGGATCAAATTCTGACTCTTTAGGAATATACATTACTAACTCCCTTTTTACTTACAATTATAGTGAATTTACTCTATTAGAATCTCAAATCTAAGAAGAAAACCGAAACTCTCTCCATACTCACTTTTAAGACTCTCTTTTATCACTTTTATTTCTCTACTATTTGGCAACTCACTGCCATATATATCTATCTCAACTCTATCTCCATAAATTGAGATGTTATGAAATTTAAACTCTCTATTACTTTTAAAACTGAAACTTCTTAAAGTTAGCTCATTTTTAATCTCTATATTGTTAAGCATCTCCACAAAAGAGAATAGCAAAGGAATAATAACAGCAGTTGAAAATATAAGAGAGAGAACTACTCCCCTTTTTGCTGTAAAGAGAGAGGAGAAGCCCATAACTACAAAAGTTATTGATGCTGAGAATATGATTCCAAAAAGATTTGTCAAAAATAGAAGTAAAGCTCCTATAAAGATAGTTGAGTCACTCCAACCAAGCCCTATTCCTGCTACACATATCGGTGGAACAATAGCAACTGCTATGGCAACTCCTGCGATATTCTGAGCCACTTTCTCATTTGCCTTTGCATAAGCCCCTGCCATTCCAGAGATAAAAGCTACAAAGAAATCGAGAATTGTCGGATTTATTCGACTGCTAATCTCATCTGTTATCTCTCTCATTGGAAGTATTTCAGAGATTATAAATGGAACAAGTATCGCGATAAAGATACCGAGAAATATTGTTCTTGCTGACTTCTTACTCATCTCATCATCTTGACGAAGTAGTGCCATAGATAGGGAGATAATAGGAGCCATTAAAGGAGCAAGAACCATAGCACCTATAATAACTGAAGCACTATTGAGAAATAGTCCAAGTGTTGCAAGTGTTGAACTTAAAATCATTAATACAGAGAACATATATGAGAACTTAGCATCTCTACGAAGCAGAGTAAAAAGTTTATTGTGTCGATTCTCACTTGCTCGTGTAAAAAATTCAAGTTTCTTTTTTAGAAGTCTCTCTCTCTCTTTTTCATCGGGTAGATTCTCTATTTTAAGACTCTCTTTTGCTACTCCTGAGGTATTACTCTTCTGCTCTGTAAAGAAGTTTTGAGGTAGTGCTACTCGTAGTTTTTCTCTATTTACAGAAAACTTAACGGGAGTCTTATCAACTGCAACCTCATCAATATGAACCGTCATATTATTCCAAGTAGTAACCTCGATGCTATCAGACTTTACAAATGATATAGCTTGAGGTAGAACCTTTTTCGGCTTCTTAGATAGAGATTGAAATATAAATGAGAAATACTCTAAAATAGATAAAGGAGAGACAATCATAAGAGAGACCTTTCCATCATTTAAGGTGATTCTATCTCTTACAAGATTAGAAGCAAAAAGATCTCTATCGTTCTCTATAACGATTATTGAAGTTGCCACCGTATCAATTTCACGACTTTTTGTCTTTATCTTTACACCAAATGGCTGTAACTTAAAACCGTTTAGAAAAGCACGATAGAAAAATTTTGTTCTGTTTTTTAGTGAGCTATCAAACTCATTATTATGGATAGTCGTAACTGGAGAGTCTCCAATTTCACAGCTATATATAGATATATTATTATTACATTTTAAAACATCTATCGACTGATATGATGGGCTAAATGCCATTTTTAAAGCTTTTTTTGGATCTTTTGGTAGCTGAAAACTTCGAGATAGCTTTCCCTCTCTTAGAGGAACTATTCCGATAGATGCCCCATACTTTAAAGCTAAAAGTACACCTTCTCTAATTGTCTTATCTCCACCTGCTATGATGAGGTGAGTAATCGGTGTTAAAATTGTGGAGTGTTTAGACTTTAAAAGATCAAGATTTACTATTCGTGTATACTCATACCCTTTTAAAAGCTCTTGAACATTATCAAAATATCTATTTTTTGTAACAACAACAACATTAGTTAAACAGCTATGAAGGTCAAGTTTCAAGCGATGGCTTAGCCCCTCACTGCTCTTAAGTAGTAGCTATGACTCTTATATTTATAGTCTCCATAGCCGTGATGAAAATATGCTACCCAGACAAAAAGAGGCTTCTCATCACTCTCTGTTGATGACCAGTAGATAGGTTTATACTTTTTTACAACATCTTTGATAAGAGGAATTTTTATATAGAGTTCTTCACTCTTCTCTCTACTAAATAGAGTCTCAAGCTCCTGTCTTGTAGGAATTCTCCAGTTACTAAAACCTCCATAACTTGAGTTATTTAGCTCATCTATATAACTCTCTGCCTCTTCAAAGTTTAAAGACTCATCTCTATTTTTAGAGTTTTTCACTTCCCAATATAGATTTGTATCTCTATCTCTCCATACAGCTACACGACTTCGACCAGTTATAACTGTTTCAGTATCATCAGAGACTTTTCCAATAGATGCTTTTTTCTCTCTTCTACTGTTTTGACTTTCAAGCTGTTTTACTCTCTCTTCAAGTTTTGAAACTCTCTCTAAGAGTGAGTTAATAACTTCACTATTAATTTCTCGATTTTCTACTTTAGGAGTCTCTATCTCTCGAAAAGGCTTTAAATTTTGAAACTCTCTACTAAGTTGAGATAGTGGATATGTCGAATCACCTTTTTCAAAAATTATTTTAACTTCAAAGAGGTAACCCAGTTTAGTATCAATATTTTCATTAATATTTTCAATATCTATAACCTCTAAAGCTCTATCGACCTGTTTAACTCTAAAAAGCTTTTTGACCTCATCAATGTAGATCGTTGCAAACTCTTCTCCATCAATGGACTCTTTTAGAAGTAGTAAGTTGTTACTATTAACTTTAAAGCTCTCTAAACTATTTTCACTATCTTGAAATAGATATATCTTCTCAAACTCATCACTAAAAGGTGAACTACTGAACATATCGACTACCTTTATAGGCAAGTTTTGGAATTAGAGTATCGAGTGCTTTCTGTGATGAGAACTTAATAGCATCAAACCTAATAGCTTCAGATATTGAAGTACTACTCTCTACTGGAAAATCATAGAAACCGTCAAGATCATAATATCTTATTTTTGGAATGCCATCTCTATCACTATATTTCAATTTAGTCTTAAGAGTTATCTCATTTCTATACATAACAACATAACCGTTATCATCATATTGAAGAGGTTTAAACTTAAGATCTTTAATAACTATATCGAGTTCACTATCTGCACTCTCTCGACTATCTGCAAAAGAGACCTTAAGTTTAGTCTTAAGAGCCTCCTTTAGAGTGTCTTGAATAAGAACAGCATTTTCTGGCTCTTCAACAAATATAGAGACAGAGATATATATCTTCTCCCCTATAACTCTCTTTACATAACTACTTGTCGGCTGGTAGCCACAACTTGAAAGCAGTAAAATTAGAGTTAAAAGTAGAGCTTTTATCATAAGTTCTTACTTTTTAAGTCTATACACTTTTGCAAGTGGAGTCATAATTACAGGTTCAAAAAGATTTTCATCAAACTCTTCAAGAACAAACAGTTTAAAATATGTAGAGTTCAGAACATAGTTATCAACTACAAGAATCTTTCCATAAGATTGCATAAAGATAATCGATATGTTTGCACCTTTTCGGCTTACAAGTTTCTGGACATTTAGTTTTCCACTATTATCATACTTTGTAACTATAAATGATTCGATAGGCTTCTGAACATTTCCGATCTTTAAGAATGCTGTCTGCTTATCAAAAATCAGTCCATTACCAAGATGAATCTCACGACCTGTATCTTTAAAGTTCTGTGTCTGATAGAAGAAAGGTTTAATAATCTGATTTCCATTTGTTAAATCAAGCTGACTAAATAACCCAACTGTTGGGAGTATATTCATCATTCTAAGAGGTAGATAGTAGTATATATCTCTACTCTTCTCTACATTAAGATCTATATCTGGACGACGAAGATACTCTAAGAAAAGATTTGGATCTTTGAACTTATGATCTTTCATCATATTTTCTATAATATTTGCTGTATTATTTCTCTCTGTATACTCTACCGACAGTCTTGCCATATTTGCAGACTCTACTTGAGTTCTCATTAATGAGAAGCTTACAGGAAAGTTTACATTTCCCATATGTTTACCACCATCGATAAGTGTTTTTACATCTGAATAGTAACGAATTGGGTAACCATAATCCCACCAAGCAAGAGCATAATCTTCCCGTTTAGCTTTATACTTTAACTCATCTAAAACAGTAACTTCATTCTTATTAAATACAGTAGGTACTCTATACTCATCAATGTGTTTTACATTTGGATAGAGAACTGCTCCTGTTAATAGTCCCATAAAAAGAAATCTAATAAATTTCTGATTTATATCTTTAGTTAGTATGTAGATTAAGAAACCTATTCCAAGTCCATAAATAGGAACTGCATAAACTGTAAATCTTAGACCACTATTTAATGCTAACATACCGAGTCCAACCATAGGAATAGCGAGTAGCATAACTCTATATTTTGCCATCATTAATAGAACACCAATAGAAGCCAACATAAATGTTATCTCGTGACCACTAATTCTATTTGCAAAAGTCTCAAAAGGAATACTTCCAGCCTCTCGAACAGTCTGTGCTACATTATAGAAGTGTAAAGATAGTTCTGTTCCAACTGATGCAACCTCTTCTCTAAATACATACCCTTTAAGTTGTCCAAGAACTCCACCAACTCCACCAAAGTATGCAAGTAATCCAGCAGAGATGATAGCAGAGAGTATAATAAACTTATCTATATTTAAGCCACTCTCTCGTTTTGAGTCTGCCAGTCTGACAACTGTACCACTCTCTTCTATATTATTAATTTCACTTCTTTTTCTGTTCTCAAAAAAGAAGATAACTCCAAAAACAGCTAATATAAGTCCAATTTTTTCTTGTAGAGATAATACAGGAATAAGTGCAAGATAGAGTAGAGTTAAAAGTTTATATCCAAATATCTCTCTTCTCTGAAAAGCTAAAATATAGAGTGTTGTCATACCTAACATAGCAAGATTTAGAGAGTAACTACTTCCATACCAGTTGTAGTATAGAGCAAGTAGAATAGGAGGTAGAAGAAGATATCTATTCTCTTGATGTGTTAAGTTTAGTATGATACTCCACAATAGAAAGGTTGGAAATACTATTGTAAGCATATCGGTATCATAGTAGCCGACCATTGTACGATTATAGTAACTCCAAGTTATCGATGCAACTAAAGCTCCTATAAATCCGATAGTTGGCTGTTTAATTGACTGTCCTATCAATATAAGTGGAATTACTAAAAGTGAACCAAATACGGCTGGCATCCATAAAATAATTGCCTCAAAAGAGAATGGTAGTATAGATGATAGTGTAGCAGTTAATTTTGATAAAGGTCTCTCTACTGGTGATAGATCTTTCTCTTGATGAAAACCAGCCTCTATATCTCTTGCACCCTCTGCATAGTAGTAACCATCATTAGTATTAATCATAATCTGATTAAGCCACTTAAAACTCTCTGCATCTTTGAAGTTATCTACCCATATATATCTAAGGGCAATACTAAAAGATAGAGCAAGTAGTATCGCTATAAAAATCTGAATAGGAGACCACTCCTCATCTTTAAAACGGAAAAATTCTTTCATATATTAAACATATCCTTAATTAAATTTTAATTCGGTAATTCTACCAAAAGTAGAATTCTCTAATCTTCGTCATCTTCTTCTATAAGAGAGAATTGAAGAGCTGGAAAGTCTTCTTGAAACTCTTCTCCATACTCAAGCATATTATCATCATCAACTTCATAATACCAATTTATTTTAATAGACTCAAAAGCTCTTACAGAACTCTCAAGAAGTGCAAAAATATCAGAGAACACTTTTGAAGTTGAGCTATTAAAGTAATATAATCTAAAATCAAAAACAAGCTCATCACCTTGCTGACTATGAATATAATCTCTTAACCAAGTTAAAATAGGAGAGTAAAAATCGAGTGTATGCTCAGGATATGACTCTCCTTCAATTAAAAAAAGTCTTTTGTCTATGTCAAAATTTATCTTTGGCTGACTATCAGCACCATCTAAAAATAGATTTTTCAATTAAATATCCTTTAAATTTTAATAGTTTATACAGTCACTTTAAGTGTAAAGAAAGAGTTTTCATCATCTATTGGTGTAATTTTATACTCTAATAGTTCACTACTTTTTCTTGCCATCTCAATAAATCCAATACCTGCACCCTTACTATCAGGGTCAGGCTCTCGCTGTCTCTCTTGACGATAAAACTGTTTCAACTCATCTTTACTCATACTGTTAAGTCTGTTTATACGATTTTCAAGCTTGGTCACTTTATTATTTAAGATAGGATTTCCACAGATAACAAAGAACTGTTTATTATCTTTCAACTCTCCAATAGCGATAGAGCCAACACCACAACTCTTATTATCTACCTTTATTATCTCTGATGAGTAGTTTTTTATGTTCTGCATAAGCTCAATAAAAACACTAAAAATTTTAATAGCTTGATCTTGCTTAATATGACTAAATCTCAAGTTTGAACGAAGACTTTTACCTATACCAATAAGAGCATCTTGAGATATAGTTCCAGAGAAATATAAAAAAATTGACTCTTTTTCAACTGTCTCTTTTAGGTCTTGAAACTCATTAATTATACCTCTCTCTATAACCATATATTTAACTTCCTCTCTTTTCTATCTTCATTCCGATTAGAGTTACATCATCAACTCTTGGAATACTGCCTCGATAATCTTCAAACTCTTTTAGAATTATCTCTTTTTGGCTATTAAAAGCCATTTTATGATTTTCAAGAATAGCATTCTTTAATCTTTTGTTACCATACATTCGCCTCTTATCTCCACCAAGCTGATCTGAAATTCCATCAGTTAAGAGATATATATATGTATCTCTATCTATATCGATAACTCTATTTGTAAACTCAAAATCTGGCTCAGATCTCTTATATCCGATACTCATTCTGTCACCTTTTATAGTGACGAGTTCATTATCTTTTATATAGATAAGAGGATTCTTTGCACCTGCAAAAGTTACTCTATTCTCTATTTTGTCATAGAATATCGCTGTTGCATCGAGTCCATCATCAGATAGGGTCTCATCTCTATCTTGATTCAGAGCTTTTCTGATAATGCGATTCATCTCACCAAAGATTAGAGCAGGATCTTTTCGATTATCTTCTGTAACAATATTCTCAAGAACAGCACCTGTGATCATTGTCATAAATGCCCCTGGGACTCCGTGTCCAGTACAGTCAATTACAAAAAGTAGGAAGCCATCATCATACTCTTGATAGATATAGATATCTCCTCCAACAACATCACGAGGTTTCCATATAACAAAGCTATCTGAAACCATTTCTTCAAACTTACCATCAACAGGAAGTAGAGAGTGCTGAATAACAGAAGCATACTCTATACTGTCCATAATACTTTTCTGAGCCTTTTTAAGTTTTTTAAGAGTATTTGATAGTTTTTGAGTACGATCTTCCACTTTCTCTTCAAGTGTGTTAAATAGATCGTTGAGCTTAAATGACATTGAGTTAAAAGCTATTGCAAGTCTGCTTAACTCGTCACTACCTTCAACTGCTATCTTATGATCAAACTGGTTCTCTGATAGCTTCTCTGCTCCTTTAATTAGAGTAAAGATTCTTTTTGTTATGCTGTTTGCTATCCATATCGCTATTAAAACGATAATAACTAAAAGAGCTATATTGATATAGACAATATCGTCTATCATTCTCTCAACTTGAATATTCATACTCTCTTTAGTCTTCTCAATAGCTGAGTGCATACTTTTAGTCTGATTCTCAATAACCTCATCAACTCTAAGTTTTGTCTCATTTGCAACACGGTGAAACTCATCAACATTTGCACCAATAGTTACAAAACCGAACCCTATTTTACTCTCTCCATATCGACCTGTATAGTATGGAATTGCTGAAGCTGTTGTAAGTTTCCAAACTTTAGACCAGAAGATTATAAATGAGCCATAACCTCCATCTTCTACAAGTTGAAACCAACCTCTACACTGTGGAGCAAAATTTAGGTATCGACAATCAAGAGCAAGATTACCCTCTTTTATCTGCTGAATAGCAGGTTTCTTCTTAAGTGATTGAGCTTCAAAAGGCTCGACAGTTTCAAGAAACAGGTTCAAATTGTCTGTACCACTATCCAAAAATTTCTCATATAGATCCCGACTTACCCAAGGCTCTACTCGTTCACCAGTTTGAGAATCAAATCCTGCAATAAAGTAATCTCTTGGATGTGATATTGTTCGTCCCAAATTATCCCACATAAAAGCATAGTTACCTTTAGAGGCATCAGAAATATCAGTTTTAAGCTCTGAAGTTGGTAAGAAGTAGTCAGAAAACTCCATTATATGTCTATGATTAAGAGCAAGTGATAGATAACCAGTTTTTACACCCTCTTTGAAAATAGGTGTTACAAATCTTACGATACCATCAAATCTCTTTCCAACAGGATTTTCAGTTCCAGCATAGGCACTATTTTCAGGTTCAAAAGGAATTCCAGCTTTTTCTGTTTTAGCTCTACTATAAGTACCAATAATCTTACTTCCAACATATTCACCTATAACTTCTGATACATATATCTCACCATTTTCAAGACTATCTATCTCTTTGAAATATGTTTCAGAACCGATATATGTGTTCTCTTTTTTGGATATATCTTTAAGTCTATGACTAATATCTCCAACTTTTAGCTTCTCTTTTCCAGATAGATCAAATAGTGTAATTTCACGATATATAGGAATCTTCTTATTTTGAAACTCTCTACTATGAACCTTATGAAACTCTCTACTATTATCATCTAAGATAGAATCTATTTTCTCTCTATTATCTTCAATCTTGGTAGCAGTAACCCATTTATCACTTTCCTTATCATAATAGTACTCTTTATGAAGTGTAATAGGTCTATTTTTAGAGTCATAGAAACTTTTTAAAACATCTCTACTTAGGTCTAATCTGCTTAAAAATATTAGATCTCTATCTCGTTCATATAGAAAATTAGCTACTTTTTCAGCAATTTGAACAGTTGAAATCTCAATAGACTCTTGAGACTTTCTATCAAGAGCTGTAATACTATCGGCAATTGTCATATCAGCTGTTTTAGAAACAACTTTAATGCTATCTTCAAGTAACTCTTTACTATCTTTTCCGAAAGAATCACCAAGCTCTTTTGTCCACTCTATTGTAATAATTGTTAGAAGTGCCAAAGGAACTACTTTTAAAACAATAAAAATTAGAATCAGTTTAAGTTTAATATTCATCTGCTACCTCTTATTTGTATTAGAATTTTATCTAAATGAGAAAATAAAAAATTACAAACCGATAGTAATTTCTATTAAGTTACGGTAAAAGCATAACTTTTGCCAAACCTAAAAAGCTTAAAAAACCAAATACATCAGTGGCTGTTGTCAATAGAACAGAACTTCCAACGGCAGGATCAACATTTAATCTTTTTAGGAAAAGTGGTATTACTGAACCAAAAAAACCAGCAATAAACATATTTATAACCATCGATATAGCGATCACAACTCCAAGCATAATCTCATTAAACCAGAATAGTGTTATAACTGAAATTAAAATAGCAAAAACAAGACCATTGATTATAGATACGATAATCTCCCGTTTAATAGTCTCTTTTGCCTCACTACTATCTATCTCTCCAAGTGCAATTTGTCGAACAACAACTGTAAGTGTTTGAGTTCCTGCATTTCCACCCATTGAAGCTACAATTGGCATTAAGATAGCGAGTGGAATAAGAGCTTGTAGAGTCTCATCAAACATTCCTATAACAAGAGAAGCCAATATTGCTGTAAATAGATTTATTAGTAACCAGTAACCCCTCTTTTTAATTACCTGTTTTATCTCTTGATCTTGTTCAACCTCATCATCAACCCCAGCCATACTGTACATCTGATCAGTAGCAATATCGGAAATAATATCGTAGGCATCATCGGCAGTAATTCGACCAATCATAATGCCATTATTATCAAGAACAGGAACAACTTGTAGATTATACTGCTCAAAATATTTGGCTATCTCCTGAATATCATCACGATCTCGGGCTGTTACATCGTGGCAATTAACTTTCTGAACAATATCTTTATATTTCAAATTTATATCTGTTAAGATGAGGTTATCAACTCTAATAGAGGTGATATGTTTCATATCTTTATCAACTATAAATACTTGATAAACCTCTTGTAACTCACCTTTTTTCTTGAGTTTTCTTAGCCGTTTTAGAGATGAGTAGACACTCTCTTCATAATAGGCATAGAAAAACTCAGTCTGCATCCAAGCACCAGCCTCATCTTGATGATATTTTCGAAGTGTGTCGATTTCTGCCTTATCATCAACATCAAGCTTTGCATATACATCTTTAGCTTTGCCATTATCTACATCTTCAATATCTTGAATAAGGTCTGTTGAATCATCAGACTCAAGATTATCGATAGCTTCAGCAAGTCTATTTGAAGATAGATACTCAATAGCTATATTTCTATACTTATCTGGTAATTCAAGAAGCACTTCACCAAGATATTTCTTATCTACTTTAAGAATAAGGTTATTAAACTCTTCTCTATTATGTAGATATTTAGCTTTTAATAGAGTTGCTATTTCACTCGGGTGTATTCTGTTTTTTACAGGATCTTCAAGCCAAAGTTTTAGACGAACTTGTAAATCATCACTATCTACATTCATAGAACTCCTTTTATTATAAAAATATAGTCTCTTATAATTTTGCCATAATAAACTTGGGGCATCAAATCTCTTATTTGGTAGAATCTGTTATTGAATATAAGATAAGGATTTTATTGAATGTTAAAAATTACGGTTAATGGAGAGGATAAAGAGTTTCAAGATGGAGCTACAATAGAGCAGATTCTTGATACTCTTCAAGTTAAAGATAAAGTTATGGCTGCTGCTGTAAATATGGAAGTTGTCAAAAAAGAGAACTGGAGTAGTTTCTCTCCTAATGATGACGATAAGTTAGAGCTTTTACAGTTTGTTGGAGGTGGTTGATGAGAGTAGCACTAATTCAGTTAGCCTATTCACCCGATATTATTGAGAAGACAACTCAAAAGATTAGAGAGGCTTCAAAAAATAGTGACCTTATAGTCCTTCAAGAGTTACATCAATCTCCTTACTTCTGTATAAGTGAAGATGTAAAGGGTTTTGAGTGGGCTGAGAATTTTGAAAATGATCTAATATATTGGAGTCAAGTTGCAAAAGATAACTCTATTGTGTTAGTAACTTCACTCTTTGAGAAAAGAGCTGATGGGCTTTATCATAATACAGCTTTTGTTTTTGAGAAAGATGGGACAGTTGCAGGAAAATATCGAAAGATGCACATTCCTGATGATCCAGCTTTTTATGAGAAATTCTATTTTACTGAAGGTGATTTAGGTTTTGAACCGATCCAAACATCTGTTGGAAAACTTGGAGTTCTAATCTGTTGGGATCAGTGGTATCCTGAAGCTGCACGACTTATGACAATGAGAGGAGCAGAGGTTTTAATCTATCCAACGGCTATCGGTTGGCTTGATGAAGAGCCAAAAGATGAGCAAGAGGCACAACTTGAACGATGGATAGCTATTCAGAGATCACACTCAATAGCTAATGGAATTCCTGTTATAACTCCTAATAGAGTCGGCTTTGAGAAAGATCCCACAGAGAATGTTAATGGAATAACTTTTTGGGGCAACAGTTTTGTTTTTGATGCTAAAGGTGAGATGATAGCTCGTGGAAGTTCTGAAAATGAAGAGATTCTATATGCTGAACTTAAACGAGAAGATACTAAAGAGATTCGAGATATATGGCCTTTCTTTAGAGATCGCCGAATAGAGTTTTACGGAGATCTTACAAAACGGTGGAGAGATTAAAGTGATGATATTTTGGAACTTAAACGAGACGATTTAGATTCGTCTCACTTTTTTATAAATCAAGGTAGTGCTACTCTATGTACTTATAGTTAAATCTATTTCTTCCACTATTTTTAGCTTTATAAAGAAGCTCATCTGCCTCTGAAACAATCTTATCTGTACAGCGATCTTCTCCTTTTGGTCTAATCGTAATAAGTCCCATAGAAACAGTAATAATTCCAAAATTCTCATTTAAAATATGCTCTATTCTCTTATCTCTAATTCTATTTAAAATATCTTCAGAGAGTTTTAGAGAACTATTAAAATCAGAATCAACATATAAGATAGCAAACTCCTCCCCTCCAAGTCGAAAAGATGAGGTATTTTTATTTGTAAAAGAGTTTAAAACTTTACTTACCTCAATAAGAACTGAGTCTCCTTGTATATGCCCATAGTGATCATTATATTTTTTAAAATTATCTACATCAATCATAATAAAAGAGATAAATTTAGACTTTCTAATAGCACTATTTAGATGAGTAGAAAAGATGTTATTAAAGTGCCTTCTATTATAGAGTTTTGTAAGTGGATCAGTAATTGACTCCTCTTTTAGTTCTCTATTTAAGCTATGAACCTTTTCAAGAAGCCTCTTATTGAAAAGCTGTTCAAGAAAGAATTTTCTTCTAAGTAGTGAGATAACATACGAGCCTGAACCTACAATAAATATAGTTGATATAAATTGCATAATAAAAATTAATAGTGGAGTGTGATCTATCTGGTTCACAACAGCATAGAAAGATAGTAAAATCATAAACATACATATAACAAAAGCTACTTTGTAGTTTACTGCACCGTATATTGTTAATATTCCAGCCAAAACAATATTTACTGATGAGAGATAGATAAAACCATTTTTATTATCTATGCCAAAAGTGATAATAGAGATTACTGTAACTCCTATGGTTAAACTAACCATAAATCCTGCTATCTCTACACTCTGTTCTGAGTGACTCATATATAATAGGAGAGATGATAAGATTATAATTAAAATCCCATAACCTCTAATTTCAAAAGCTTCTAAATATCTATCTGGAAAGACCAACTGATCTGTAAAAGCAAAAGCTATAAATATGATAGTTGTAAATATAATTCCGACCACTATTATAAGTGTATTACTCTCAAGTTGCTCAGTATGGTAACTTTTCTCTATCTCTTTGTCTGAAAATTTCAGTGTTAGTGGATTAATAGAGATACTACTATTTTTATCATAATAGTTATCTCTAATCAACTTTAAAATTCTCAAATTTCTACTCTGTTAAATCTATAAAACGGGTCTCAAGAGGTTTCATTATTCTTACAGGATAGATGATTTGGTTATCAATAACATTTTCACTATACTCTCTCTCTGTTCCAGTCATAGTATGAAAGAAGTAGTCAGCTCCAACAGTTGTAGAGTAATTAATCCAGTTATAGACAATATCATTATTTAATAGTCTGTTTGCATCAACGATAAAACCGTTATTCTCTTTTGTTGATATTGAGTTTGCTATAAGTAGAGTATTTCTATCCTGCTGTTGAGTCATTGAGAGTAACATCGGCTTATAGTTTATCTGTGTCGATAGAACTAAGTTTGGCTCTCTCTCATAAAGAGTCAATTGAGTTAATATTAAACTACTTTTTATTATAGGAGTATTTAAGAAGAAAGATACATTTTTAAGTCTCTCTGCTATACGATTTCTCCTCTCTTCACTATCTTCAAAAAGTGGTGAAAAATCTGAAAACTCTTTTTTTATTGCACGGTTCATAACTACTCGATTTTTAGGATAATCTGTCCTAATATTAGATTCAACAATACTATTAAGCTCTTCTCCTTTAGCACTCTCATCGTAGAGTAGAGCGATTGAGCTATCTCTATTTAAGTGTTCTAATAGTTTCTTAATCTGTGCTTGATAATCGATTCCACCAAAAAACATATTTCGGTTTCTATTTGGAACTTTTGATGAGTGAATAGTTGGAAAGAAAATACTTATACTTGGGTGAAGAGTAGCTATAATATTAGCACCTTTAGGTGTCATAGGAGCGATAACAAACTCAAACTTATCTTTAACAATCTTCTGAAGACCATTTATAATTGTCTCATTATCTTCTCTATCAACTGTATAACTTTTCAGTTCAAATCGTCTATTTTTTGCCATTAAATATGCAAAAACTGCATTTGTTATAGTAGAGGCATATCGACCTATAATCTTATCTGGAAGAAGTAGAGCAACTCTTATTATTGATGTATCACTATTTTTACTCTCAATATTAAAAAGAGCCTCAAACATTAACTTCTTCTCTCTAAGAGCAAGATTTTTTACAGAGTCATCTATATTTGCAAGAAATGAGAAGATCTGATCATCTAAAAGATACTCTTCAAGACACTCTTCATCACAAATCGTGGTATCTTTTTTTAGAATTTGAACTTTTGGTACAGGTATTGTAGAGAGTATGTGACTCTTTCCAAAAAGTAGAGCTGATAAAACAATTAGAGCTGAGATAATTCTCACTATTAGAACCTTTTAAGCCGATTTTTTAATCTAATATCATATCAAAAGAGGCTTTAAAAGTGGTAATCTTAATATGTAATTAAATTATTTCACTTATATTAAGGTATACAATATATAATATTTAACATTAATTTTTATAAAAATATATTAAATTTATATTAACTGGAGACAATAAATATATATGAGAAATGAGTTACATTTTAAAGAGCAAGAAGATAAGAGGTTAATTGATTCTGTTGAAGCAGAGAGAAGTGAGATAGGTTTCTATAATCTCCCTGAACAGGATATTAGTGACTATATTGAGTTTGCAAAAGGTGTAGATACTAATGATATTGTAGTTGTTGGAATTGGTGGAAGTTCACTCGGAACTGAAGCGATATATCACTTCTTAAAGAGTTCTAATAGTTACAGTAAAAAGTTACATTTTCTTGATACAACTGATCCAATAACCCTTAAAGCTAAACTTTCAGATATAGATCTAAAAACAGCCCTATTTATTATAATCTCAAAATCTGGAACGACTGTTGAGTCAATATCTGTATTAAAATATCTACTAAATATAGTTCCTCTATCATCAAAAAGATATGTTGTAATTACAGATAATGGTTCACCACTTCAGAAGTTTGGAGAGAATGCAGATCTTAAGATTTTCAATATTCCAGATAATGTTGGAGGTCGATACTCTGTTTTAAGTGCTGTTGGGCTTGTTCCACTATCTATTATAGGAGTTGATATTGAAGCGCTTTTAAGAGGTGCAAAGAGACTTAAAGAGGAGTTTTTTAATCGTGAGAATAGCCACTCTCTTTTACAGAAAGCATCTTTCTATGCAAGAAACTCTGAAAAATATACCTCTAACTGTCTATTCTCCTACTCTGCTATCTTTGAAAAGTTTAATAGCTGGTATGTTCAGCTGTGGGGTGAATCACTCGGTAAAAAGCAACTTCACTCAAATTTAAATGTAGGTTTAACACCTATTGGGCTTATTGGACCGACAGATCAGCACTCATTTCTTCAACTTATTATGGAGGGTAAATCTGATAAGAGTGTAACTGTTATTAAAATTAAAGAGTTCAATACAGAGATGCAGATTCCTGATATTTCACTACCTCATCTTGAAAATCTAAATAATCTAAATTCATTAGAGTTTTCACAACTTATCAATATGCAGTGTGACTCGACAGTCGAAGCACTCGATAAGATAGGTGTTCCTGTTGATGTGATAGAGATTGGCAAAGTTCACGAAGAGAGTATCGGTCAGCTTATGTACTACTATGAACTTCTTACGGCAGTTGTAGCAAAACAGCTCGATATTAATGCCTATGATCAACCAGGGGTAGAGCTTGGCAAAAAGATTCTAAAAAGTAAGATGGCAAACGGTGGCTAAGATAGCTCATATTTCTGATCTTCATATCGGGGCAAAGCTTGGACAGTTTTCACAAAATAGAGATATTGAGACTGTCTTAAACAGTATTGTTGAGAAGTTCTCAAACTATGACATTATGCTTATAAGTGGGGATATTTTTGATAACCACTCTCCATCATCAGAGTCTGAGGAGATCTATTACAACTTTCTCTATAAGCTTTCAGATAGTGGACTAAAGGTTTTTATTATCTCTGGAAATCACGATAACGATACTCGACTCAATGCCCCTAAAAAGTTTCTACAAGAGAGAGGTGTATATCTCTTCTCATCGGAAAATTATAAGCCTTTTCCACTTGAGATTAGAGATGAAAAGTTTACTATTCTACCTATCCCATACTTATCAGATCTGAAAGTTACAAGAGAGTTTGTAGAGATTGATGATGAGGTCGAAAGAAATAGAGTCTATGGAGAGAGTTTTTCAAAGATTGTTCAGGATCTTGTAGATAAAAGTGATTCAGATAGTTGTAAAATAGTTCTATCTCACAGTTTTGTAAAAGATGGAGTAGAGGGAGGTAGTGAACGGTTTATTCAGAGAGGAAATGTTGATCTAATTGATTTCTCAAAACTCTCTAAAGATGTGGATTACTATGCTTTTGGACATCTACACCGTTTTCAGAAAGTTGGAGAGAATGGTTATTATAGTGGTTCAATTATCCCTATATCAATTGATGAAGGTGGTTACTCAAAACGGGCAGTAACAATTGAGACAGCCAATAGTAAAATAGTAGACCGTTCAACTTATGAGATTCCACAACCATCTATATATAGTGAGATTAGTGGAACTTTTAGTGAGATATATCAGCAGATAGAGAAACTATCTAACGGCTACATATCTATAAATTTCAGTGGAATTCCTACACTTTCTGAGGGTGAGCAGATTATAGAACTTGCTGAAGAGAGAGATCTTAAGATCGTTTTTCAGAAGTATGAACGGGATATTGAAGAGGAGAGAGAAGAGAGTTTTAAGTTTGAAAATAGATCAGTAGATGACCTATTTCTTGAGTACATTAAAGATAAAAATTTAAACTATCAAGATAGGGTTTTAGAGCTTTTTAGTGATATTTCAGCTAAGTCTTAAGAGGTTTTTCTTAGAGTAAAGCCTCTATCTAAACCTGCCAGATCTCTGTAGAAGCTTATTTCACCTCTATCTCCTACATATTTTCTCATAGAGTCTCTCTGATCGTAGCCCATTTCACAGATAAGAGTAGTCTCATCTCTCTCAAAAAACTGATCTACAATTCTCTTTAATAGCTCATCACCAATCTCTCCACCATAAAGTGCATTTTTCGGCTCAAAACTAAGCTCTTTTTGAAGTTTTGACTCTTCACTATCGGCAATATATGGAGGATTTGAGACAATAATGTCAAATTTTTCAGATATATTTGAAAATAGATCACTCTCTACAAAAGTTACATTCTCAGCACTATGAAGTTCTCTATTTTTGTTAGCTATTTTTAGAGCATCTTTTGAGATATCCACACCTATAATTTTAGAGTTTTTAAGCAGTTTTGAAAGCATTATAGATACTGCACCACTACCAACACCAATCTCTAAAATAGAGTCTCCATCTTTGGCATATTTAAGCACCTCATCGATCATCAACTCTGTTTCAGGTCTTGGAATTAATGCACCCTTATCGATAAAAAACTCTTCACTATAAAAACTAACTCTATTTGTTATATATTCGAGGGGTTCACCTGCTACTCTTCGATCAAGCAATTGAAAAAATATATTTTCATTAACTTTTGAAATAACCTCTGAACTATTCATAATAAGATAGAGTCTATCTTTTTTTAAAATGTGTGACAGAATAAGTTCAGCCTCTTTCTGTGGAGATTCCAACTCTCTTAACTTTTGAGTAGCTATTGCAACTATCTGACTTATATTCAAGAATCAAAACTCTCAAGTTGAATATCTAAATTTGGGAAATCCTCTTGAAACTCTTCACCATACTCTTCCATAGTGTCATCATCAATATTGAATTTCCATAATATCTTTAAATTACCTACCGAACTGTTAGCATCTTCAAGTAGGTCAAAAATCTCATATATCATTTTAGAACTACTACTATTAAAATATATAAGCTGAAAAGTAAAAGTTATAGTATCGGGTCTACTCTCTACAAACTCTTCCAACCAATTAAAAATATCTGTATAAAATTTATGTGTATCTTCTGGGTATGACTCACCACCAAGAAATAGGTTACCATCGATCTTAAAATTAACATCAGGACTTCTCTCACTCTTCTCTATATATAGGTTTTCCATCTATTAAAACACCTTTTTCTGTAATGATAAATATTACTATATTGACTCTTTGATAATATTAAAGAGGAGCTAAAACTCCTCAAAGATATTAAGCTTTAAACTCTATATTGAAGAAGTTAAGAGCCTCTTCTTGATCGTCACTAAAACCATATTTAGTAAACTCATCTCTCTCTTTTTCGAGTTTTGCTTCAATCTGCTCTTTCACAAACTTAGTAGCAAGTTCTCTCGCTTCAGCTCGATGCTCTTTAGAGATAAAGGCGATTCCACTAAACATATATGGATCATCTCTCTCTATATAGATGATATATCCTTGAGCAACTTTTTCAATATGTTCAGCAATCTCTCTGTAAGTCACATCAAACTCAATAGCATTCCAGCCGATTTTCTCAAGTTCACTATCTTGAAAAGAGTCAATACCATCTGCTGATGAGTCTTCATAGATTGAGTTTGCTTTATTCATATCGAGAATAGTATTCCAAGCATTTGGAAACTGAACTGTTATATTTGCAAAAGTTGGAATAACTTTATACCCTTTGCCGAGTAGAGATGTACCCTGCTCAACTTTACCAATTCTACCTTTAAAGATTAAGATATTCTGATCACTAAAAGGTGGATAGATTATCTTTCCATCAATGTCGATTCCAAACTCTTTTCCACTCTGTGAAGCTTTTGAGAACTCCACATTTGAGACAGTAATAGAGTCAGTAATAAAGTTTACTCTTTTGAACATCAAAACCTCTTTTTCTTGCTATATTACCAAATATCGACAATTTTTTATAAATATATTTTAAGTAGTTTAATTGAGTAGAGATATTTTAAAGATAGATTGAACCCGCCTTAAGAGACGGGAATTAAATTAGCTACAGCCACACGAACTACCAGAAGTTTGACCACCTCCAGCAGTTGAACAAGCAGAAGCTCCACTTGTAGGTTGAATAGCCTCATTTGAAGCGATACCTTGTTCATTGATCTTCTCAATCTCTTCCCAAAGCTTTTTACTCGCCTCTAAATATCGCTTACCAACCTCGCTATCAGGATTACTGTAAACGATTGGAGTTCCACTATCACCACCAGTTCTAACAGATGGCTCAATCGGTAATTCAGCAAGTGTAAATGTGTCAAACTCTTTGTTAAGTGCATCAGTTGTACCCTTTCCAAAGATGTCATACTC
>Ga0193956_1000345_pt1 | contig 21830 bp, 20 predicted proteins | sample BB_7_MG_FD_140358 | JGI IMG/M metagenome (GOLD analysis project Ga0193956, IMG submission 140358) | Microbial mat bacterial communities from the Broadkill River, Lewes, Delaware, United States - BB_7_MG | ecosystem: Environmental > Aquatic > Freshwater > River > Microbial mats | place: USA...
AATGAATCTTTACAAATAGTGGACGCTATCATTGAAGAAAATTTTCCAAAAAAAGTTCCAAAAACAATATTTTCTGCTTGTAATGTTATGTTCAAAGAGGGAAGTTATAAAGTCAACTTTGATGGAAAGAAAAATGGTACAAGTGCAATATTAACTAACATGCTTGATAACCCTGCTTTATTGATACAAGAAGAAGAGAGCTCACATCTTACCAAAGGTGATAAAGTAAAGGTTATTTTACTTTAATCCTTCGGCAAAACAATAATAAATTCTATACCTGTATATTCTTTATTATTGTATTTGTAAGTCTTATTTATAGCTTCTACAGAACCGTTCATCCCATCCACTATTAAGTTATATGTCATATGTAGTCCCAACCCTGTACCTTGTGATTTATGTTTAGTAGTAAAATATGGTTCAAAAATCTTAGGAAGTATATCTTCTTTGATACCTCCTGCATTATCTTTTATTCTTAAAACAACTTTTTCACTCTCAATTGAAGATGATATAAATATATATCGAATAGCATCTATTGTAAGCAAAGCATCTTTTGCATTATTAAATATATTTATTAAGCATTGAGTAAGTTGATTTTCATAGCCTTGAATTTTTATATCATTTTGAATATCTAATATAAGTTCTATATCGTTTTCTTTGATAGTACCCTCTACTAAATGTAAAAAACTGTTAATATTGTCTTGTAACGCAAATAGTTTATTGTCCCCATCGTTGTTAATAAAACTTCTAAAATCATCTATAGTTCTAGATAAATATTGAGCATTATCATTTATAGATTCACATGTTTTATAAAACATCTCATCTTTTAACAATCCATACTCTTTCTCCATTTGCATCCCCGTAACTCCAGTAGATATAACAGACAATGGCTGTCTCCATTGATGAGCAATATTGCCAATCATCTCACCCATTGAAGCCATTTTCTCTGATTTGTACAATAACTTATCTTTTTGTTTCAACTCTGTAACATCTTGCATTGTAAGTAATATATCATTATTATTTAAATAAACTGCATTCAGTACAAACTCATAAACTTCTTTCTTTTTATTTAATCTTACGATATGATTAATATGTGGATTTTCCAAAAGATACTCATACCAAATCTTATTTCCAATTTTTTTCTCTTCTGTTAATTTTTCATCATCTAAAAAAGTAAAATACTCGCAAACACAATTATGTTTTTTCTGAAATGATTCTATTGTTTTGTAATCAAAAAAGTCAAAAAATCTTTTATTTGCATTGATAATATTCATCCCATTTGTTACGATAATTATATTGGGATTCTCATCTAATATTTTATGGATATAGTTTTTTTCATACTCTAACTCATATGTTCTTTCTGTAACTTTTTTATTTAGTTCTTCATTGTTCTTAAATAATTTATGAATAAGAAATACTATACTTAAAAGAAAAAAGAGTATAAAGAATTTTACAACATATATACGGTTGGTAGTTGAAGATAAAATAGTAAAATAATCACTAGCATCCAAAATAACACTTATACCTCCACGTATATCACCAATCTTGTATCCTTGATGGCTATGACATTGCATACATGATTTATCAACTTTTAATGAACCCATATAGTTAAACTTTTGATTTGAACCTATCTCATAATATTCATCCTTACCAGTTCTTTCAAAATATGTTAGTGCTTTCTTTTCAAAAGGAGATGCAATATTTTCAGGATTGATTGGTTTTAAGCTAGTGATTCTAAAATGAAAACTTTTCATATTTGATTGTTCTGATAATTGTCTTGTCATCCATGCTGGATTTATTTTAATTAGGGTTAAATTATCATCTACTTTGAGAATATTATTTTTTAAATACTTATTTGCTTCTAATCCATTTGTAGGTTTGACATATATTCCACCATATTGAGCATTCCATTTTCTTGTGTTTACTTGATCAAAAAAATGAGTCTGTGCTTGCTTCAATAGTATTTGTTGTTGGTATTCTATATTTATTTTACTATATCTATCTACTAACATAAAAAAAACAAGTGCAAAAATAAACGCAACAAAATATAATATCAAGTATTTATTTTTCATTATGTCAGAGATTCCTTACTATAAATATAAATTATTATATACTATTTATAATAAATATACTGTTATCTTATCATCTAATAATGATGACTAAATTATAAATTATTTCTTAGTTTAAGTGAAGTTTTAAATTGTGGTTGTATGATTTAAATGGTGTCACGAGACCCAATCCCTAAACCTATAAATCCCCATTTAAAGGTGTTTACAGACATTTTTAGTTCCTTGGTTAAGTTTCACATAAGTTCCCCACTTATGTTTTGTATATAGATTATAGCAGTTAATACAACTAAAGCCAAGCATAATTAACATAAAATCAATAAATATTAAAACAAAATAATCATAAATTCAAGCTATTAAAAAAACTATATATTACAGTATAAACTAACAATAAAAATAAATCAAATAAAAACAGAATTAATATAAATATAACCATTGTTGAAAGAGAAAAAAAATAAACAGAATTTTTTACTCTCAACCTAAAAACAAAGATACCTATAAATATATAAAGTCTTAAAGTCTCTTGACTAACTTTAAGCGAACTGTGAGCAAATAGGAAATTTATAAATAATTATCAAATATTTAAAAATCTTAAAATTATATCTTATAATAAAATCATATATAAATAAGGTTATAAGAATTGAAAAATAGTTTAATATGTAATATAAGAGATATGGAGCAATATTTAAAATCAACAAAGATTATATTAAATGATACATTACTAAATAATCTAACTGAATATGTATATAATTTAGGTTTAGAAGATAAAACATTTTATGAGAATAATATCAAATCTTTAAAATCAAAAATGAGATTTGGTTATTATAAAAAATCAAGCAATAGACTAAAATATTATTTAGATAACTTTTTACTCCAATATAATAAAAATTCAAAACAAACGATAAATAACGCATTTAATAAAAAAGGAATATTCTCTAATTATAAAGATTTTAAATATATCAATGAATCAAACACAAATAAAATAGAAGATTTTAAATTAACATTTAAAGAGAAGAATAAAGGGGAATACCTACATAGTCAAGACACCCTATACAGTTATAAAAAGATTAGTAAGGTTATGTATCTTGAATACCATAATAAGGACAAAGAGAAGGTGTTTATAACCTTTACATTACCAAGCTCATACCATAAATATAAAACTGTAAATGATACATTAGTCTTGAATCAAAACTATAAAACTGATTATTTTGAAAAAACTGTTATAGATAGTTTAACCCTATTAAATGAGATGCATAGATATTTTTATCATACCTTAAAATTTAAACTAAAAAGAGAACTCAATAAACAAAATAGAAAAGATAAAATCAATATAGACTTTATAAAAATATTAGAACCACATTCTAATTTAACGGGGCATCTTCATTCCTTGTTTTATATAGATAGTAAATACCTATATATTATAAATGAAGTGTATAATATGACTATAAATAAATATAACCTTGAACAAACCAAATATGAGGTTTTAACAGATAGTAAGAGTTCAAGCTATCTAAATAAATATATTTTAAAAACAACCAAAGGGGAACAAGTCTTTTATAATCATTATAAACGACACTTTAATAATATAAGGTTTTTTAGTAGTAGCAACTTCAAATATTCTAATCAAAAAAATATTGAGATGGTTTATAAATACCTCAATAAACATAAATTATTACAAAGGTTAAAAAATAGTGATATACCTATATATGTTTTAATAGAAAAAATGATAAAAAATAAAACCTTTGAATTTACAACAACAGATAAAAAACAATTAACAATCAACTATAATAAAATATTAACAGATTTTAATAAAGAGATAAAAACCAAATCAAAAGAACAAGCTCAAACAACAATAAAAGAAAATATATCAAGTTATCTAATAGCTACAAATATAAAAGTTTTATCAAAAATTACATATAAAAATATTGAGATATATAATAAAGAAAATACTCTCTTTTTAGATTATGAAAAAGATATGTTTATAAACTTATATGATAAGCCATTTAAAAATATAGATATAGAAAATAAATTACTATATGCTTCCTAACACTACTGTTTAAGCACCATAAAAAGATTTAAAAGTTTTAATTTTACTTCGTTCAAAATTCATATTATAATAATCATACAAACATATAAAAATATGTTTAAAAATTAAATATTAAAAGGTAAAAATCAAATGAATAATTTTATAAAAACAGAAATCATTTCTAAAATAAATGGATACTCAAAAAATGAGGATGGAACATTCCAAATACAATCTATAATATTAGATAGTAAAAAAGGACTAATAAAAAATACTATCAAAATACATAAAGATATACCAATAGAACAGTTAGAGAGTTTAGTAGGAAAAACTATAAAAGTTTTGCAAGTAGAGGAATACAAAAAAGGTTATAAGTCTTTTTATAGTGGTAAAGATTTTAAGTTAGTAAAAAATGAAAATGATATAGATATATTTGACGTAAAAAGAGAGATAATTTTAAAAATAGATAACCTTGTAAAAGTTGGAAAAAATGGGGAAGATACAAAAATACAAAGTTTAGTAAGCAATGGAACAAGAAAAGATTTATTTGAATTGAAACTAAAAAATATAAATATCTCCAAAGTTTTAACATTAAAAAATAAAGAGGTTGTAATAAGTGGTGTAAATATAGCAAAGATTGAGAATATGGGGACTTTTTATAGTTCTACTGTATTACCAACTATAAAACAATAAACCACTCATAAGGCTTTAAAATGATAACAAAAAAAGAGTTTAGAATTGTAGTGATTACATTATTAAGTATTATAACATTAACAACAATATTTAAAAATGATTGTTGCTCTTGTGATGATTCAAAAAATTATAAAATGTCTGCTTCTGATTTGAAAGAATTGGAAAAAGATATTATAAAATAGATACGAAACGGTTTCGTATTATGGAAGATAAAAAGGTTTATGAGTTTGGTTCATATGATAAATATGGAAACCTAAATAGTAAATATTTTATAGGTATGATATTTTTTATATTTATCATATCTTATAGTATTAGTTTTATAGTAGTTGATTTTATAGAACAAATATTTAATGATAATATTTTAAGCTATCAAACACTATTAAAAGATTTGATAGTAAATTTAAAAATAAACTATTATTTAATAAATGATAATAATTTTATAGCTGTTATATCTATAAACAAATTATATATTTTTATCTCTATGGTATCAATATTTTTCTATTCATATAAAACATTTATAAACAAAACTGAACAAAGAAAATTAAGAAACTTTGGACTTGAAAATTACTATTTATATAAAAAACTAAAAGGTGGTTATATCTATAGAGTAGTAAATGGGGAAGTAATGGAATATGATAAATTCTTAAAACAGTTTGACAATATGACGCAAAGAAATAAAATGGGAAGTTGTGAAATTAAAAGAATAGATAAAATTGGTGTAAAGGTAAGGTTTAAACATCCAACACCCTCTATTAAGTTACTACAGAATCTAAATGTAAAAGACTATATGAAAAAGAATAAACTATTTTTAGGGTTTGCTGGTGGGTTTGAAAATAGATGTGTTCCTCAATGGATTGACTTTAAAAGTCTTCCTCATTCCTTTGCATTACTTGGAACAAGTGGAGGGGGAAAGTCTAACACTTTAAATCAGATACTATATTCAGTATTTTATAATTTTCATTTAGTTGATAAGTTTGTATTTATAGACTTCAAAGGTGGAGTTGAAGCTCAACCATATTTAAAGTTAGAAGAAAAATATAAGACTAATAAAATATCTGTTTTTAGTTCTTCAAGATTAGAACTTTATAAAATGTTAATAAGATTAGATATTATAAATAAAGCACGCCAAAAGTATCTTATTTCTAAAAATAGAAAAAAGTTTATAGATAAGTTTATATTTGTATTCTTTGACGAAATATCTGAAATATTAGATTTTAAAACAAGTAATAAACAAGATAAAATAATACAAGATAAATCAAAAGAGATTATTGAAAGTCTGTTTAGAACTGGAAGAAGTTCAGGCTTTAAATTATTCTATGCTACTCAAATATTTACAACTGTTGGCTCAGGCTTAACTAACTCTATAAAAAATAACACAATCTTTAGAATACTACATAAAACAGAAAGTTTAGAGGGTATCTATTCAGTTATAGACAAAGAACCACTTGAAGAAAGGGGAATTAATGTTAAAGAGTTCCAAATAGGGGAAATGATAATAAAGAATGAAGATAAATATTTTAATGTAAGGAGTTTGTTTATAAATGACAATTTTATACAAGATATAAAAATATCTAAATCTGTAATAAATAAAACTTTTAAAAATGATATGGACATATTTATAACTTCTGTTATTGAGGGGTATTCGTTTGAGGATGGTATTTATAGTATGGAGGAGTGTTTGGTGGATTTTGGGTTGATATAGTTTTATTGAAAAGTTTTTATTTAGATTTATATATCGTTATAAATGAGCTACAATATGATATTATTTTTTAAATATTTGAATGTTATAAAAATATAAAATTAATATTACTCCCATTTGATATAATACTGTTGTTTAATATTTATTTTTTAGATAAATCTGTATTTGATTTTAACTTGTTTTTTTTACTATTACTAAATCCTGTGAACGCAGTAGTTCCACCAATTATTGTTATAGTTGCAAATGCAGCAGCAGTTTTATATGCTTCAAAATATACTAAACCAAGAGTAATTAGTCCTAGAAAAATCAAGGCTATTAATCCATAATTTTGTCCTCTTTTTTTATGTTCTAATTCTCCAAGAACTTCTATCTTTCTAAGTTCTTGTTCTTCTTTCTCAAGATTTATTTTTTCAGCATTATTTTGAATATCAGCAGAAACTTGTCTTTGTACAGTATTCATCATTGTTTCTAGTATTATCGGATTAATATTATTTATTTTCTCCATTTCAATTGCAGATGGAAATGGAGAAACATTTAATTGATGCTGATGATTGTGTTCATGCTTATGTGCGGCAAACAATTTCATTTCTTCAGTATGGTGAGTTATGTCTGCTTTTTGTTTTTGTCTTTTTGATAAATGCTTATTTTTCATACAAGCTCAGCTAAAGTAGTACGCATATTATTACCTACTTTAATTGAAGAATCTTTTAAATTCTTTTTTGTATCTACAGATACTTCATCTGAATAAAGTCCAGCTTTTTTTGCTCTTTTACTAATTGTATTTTTAGTACCAGAGATATTCAGTGCACCATAAAAATTATTTACTAACCATTTAATTTGATCGCTCATTTTTGTCTCCTTTTAGTATAATAGCGTTATCATTGTATTTAAATTACACTTAAATACTTTTTAAGTAAATTAACTATAAAAATATTTTACAGTTAAATATTAAAAATTCAAAGGAATAAAAGTATAAATGTTATACTCTATTTTATTAATGTAATTTTGGCGACAATTTGTCATCTAAATAGCTAAAATACCTAAACGAAAATTTTCATTTAGATACGAAACGGTTTCGTATTTAATTTAAAAACTTAATTCAAGTTCATCCTCTTTAAAAAAATTTTCTACTTTAGGTTCTTTAAATTCTTCTAAATCCTCTTCAAAATAATCTGTAAAATCTACTTTATTCAATTTTTCATTTAATTTTTTATAATCTCTCAATCCTCTTAAATAATGAACATCTAAAACACTATCATTTGAATGTCCATTTAGAGTGTCCATTTCAATTTGATTAAAAAAATCACTTAAAAATATAATCTGCATAAAATTCTTTCTAAAGCTATGAATATTAAGGTTTTTCTTTTTCTCTTCCCCCACTACCTTTTTAATAATCGCATTAACTTCTTTTCCAATATGTTCAGCTCTTGCATTTCCTACTATGATTTTGTTAAATTTATTTACTATTTTATCAAAAAATAAAAAGTCATTATCTACTTTATCTTTAACTTGTTCTTTAATATCTTTCAATAAATATTTTTGAATTGGCATAATTCTTTTTGCATTATCTGTTTTTGTTCCATAAACTGTTATATAATTCTTTTTAAAATTAATATCTTCTATTTTGATACCAATAGCTTCGCCTCTTCTTAATCCATTCATTAAAAGAAACTTTATAAATCTTTTTTCCTCAAATTGTTTATTATCGTTCATATGATTATAGATACTTATAAATTCAGAATCCTTATACTCAAGCCATTCAGTATCTTTGTTTTTTTCTTTTTTCTTTGCTAATTTTTTAAACTTTTCAAATGGACTAATAGGTATATATTTTTTTTCTTGAAAAAGAGCAAATATAGTTTTACTCTTTACTATTACTTCATCTGTTGTTCTTAACCCTTGTTTAGGGTATTTTTCTAATAATTTACTATTATTTTGTATTAGTAATTTAATATCTTTGTTTTTTAAGTCTGGTTGAGTTTTATATCTTATTGGAACTTCTAATAAAAACTCTCTGAACTCGAGAGCTTCCAATGTTGTAATATCTTTAACATTCATTTTTTTATTAAAATATACATATAAATAATCTACTGCTTGTTTATATTTATACATAACTTCTTTACTCACTAGTCTTGATTGAGTTGCTAAAAACTTTTCACAACATTTTTCTAATGTATCAATTTTTCTTACTATTTTCCCTGTTGCTTTTACTTGGTTAGTGTGTTTGGTTTCTAATTTAGTAGTTGAATTATCTATGGTTTGTTCTAAACCATCTAATAATTTTTCTTCAAACTTATTTTCAGCAGTTACAACAATACTATTTCCAATTCTTTGCTTTGTAAATGTATCTCTAAACATTCTATCAAAATCATTCATTTTTTTAATTCTTTCAAATATTTTTATTTTTAGTATATTAGCATAGGTAAGATTATCTGTGTATAAAGACTTCTTAATTACTTTGTCATTTATTTTTAATATAAAATAATAATATTTGTTTCTTTTATATAAATATTGTGTATTGTATAATCCACATTTTTTTAAAAGTTTCCCAATGTTGTTAAGTTTCCCATAAGTTTCACAGATAGGTTCAGAATACTTTAGTTGTGGGGTTTGTATAGGGTTAGAAATGGTGTCAGGAGAGAGACTTGAACTCTCGACCTCCGGCTTATGAGACCAGCGCTCTAGCCAGCTGAGCTACCCTGACGGTTAATGGCTATGAATCTAACAATGTTCTGCTAAATTATGAACGGGATTATAGCCGATATCATTTCCTTTGTCAATTAAATATAGCTTAATCCAAAAAGAATTTCGAAATTCATGGATTTTTACATCAAAACTAATATTTTAGTTGGATATAACTTGATTTCGCCCTGCATGTTTTGCTTTGTATAATAATTCATCTGCTTCTTTATATGCTATATTATCATCATCTATATCGTTAGCACTTTTACATAATAGACCCATTGAGACTGTAATGTATTCACTAACTTCACTTTTAGAGTGTTCTATCTGTAAGTTTTCAATATTTTGCTTTATAGTATTTGCAAACATTATAGACTGCTCGATTCTTTCTACATTAAAAATCACTCCAAATTCTTCTCCACCAAGTCTAAAGCAATAGTCATTTGCTCTTTTTAGAGAATCTTTAATACATAAAGATACAGAACAAAGAACATTATCACCCATTTGATGTCCATAGTTATCATTGTATTGTTTGAAATAATCTATATCCATAATCAAAAAACATACCAATTCATTTTTTCTTTTTGCACTATTGATAAACTTTGGAAATAGTTCATTGAAATGTCTTCTATTGAAAATATTTGTCAATCCATCAGTTATAGAGATAATCTCAATGATTTTTTTATCTGTTATATCTTGTCTAATTGCAGTATATCCTACTTTCTTTCCATTGATATCATACGAGGGAGTGATTGTTGCATTTACCCAATAGTAGCTTTTGTCTTTTTTTTGATTCTTTATCTCACCTGTCCATACCTTATCTTCAATAATAGTATCCCACATATTTTCAAATACACTTATATCCATATCTGGATGTTTTATTATGTTATGATTTCTTCCAATTATTTCAAATCTTGAATAACCACTGATTCTACAAAATGCATCAGAAACAGAAGTTATATTTCCATTTAAATCAGTACTAGATGTGATAATATTTTTATCTATTAGTTTTACATATTCATTGATAGTATTTTCTTTACTTTTATAGTCAGTCATATCTTTTACAGATAACAATAACTTTTGATGGTCAGGCATCAATGCAATTGAAATATTTACATGAATCCTTTTCCCATCTTTTACGATACATGTTTTCTCAAGATTTTCAATATATCCTTTATCCATAACCTCATCTAAAGATTCTGATACTTTTACCAAATTTTCAGGAACAGATAATCCAACACAACTTTTTGTTAAAAGTTCCTCTTGAGTAAAACCAGTAATATCTTGATATGCTTTATTTGAAAATAAAAAATAAGTATTTAAATCAGTCATAGCAATACCATCTTTTGTAGTATTAAAAATCATTTGTAATTCATCATTTTGTTCTGTGATTTTCTCAACTTGATTTATATTTATTTTTTCAAGTTTTTCATTTTGCATCATTATCTTTTCAATTTGATGCAGTATTATATATGTCAATACATACAACAACATAAGAATAGTAAATCCAATGATATACAATATCGCATATTTGTCTTTGATAGCTACTAAATCATCATTTTTAGCATAAGATATTAAATAAGCAGCATGATTATTGGTTGTATCAAATATACTTAAAAAAGAGACAATATATCCTTGTCTATTAATAAATATAGGAATATTAAAATCTTCTTTTGTATTGAATTTATCATTAAAATTAAGACTATTTACTATCTTTGTATTCAACTGTTTTATTAGAGAGTTTTCTTTTACTCTGTTAGTAACAGGAGAAAGTGCTTTATTTTCTATATAATGATTATTTCCAAATGCTGATATTTCAAAATAATTTTTATACCATTTAAACACTTTATTGTAACTAATAGAACCATCTAAATGAAGATGATAAGTATAGTTAGGAAATGTTTTTTTGATTCTTTTTTCTATAGCTTCAAAAGAAACAGAATATTCTATACTCCCTAAGTGTATACCATCTTTAACAATAGGAAACAAGTATCTAAACCCAGGATAAATTTTGCCACCCTCAAAGCCATATACAGGCTTGAATTTTGTATTTGCAGTTTTAATACTGTATCTAGTATTCATCAAGTCATCGCCATTTGAATGTGGCACATGAAATCTCAATAAACTTTTACCCTCATGAGTATGAAAATGAAATTGTCGAACATCCAAGGTCTTTAAATATTTATAACGTTTTGAAAACAATCTATAAAGATCACCTCTTAATAATTTTTTATTTTCTATTGAAGCTGTTTTAAACTTAGTTAAGATATCTATTGCTTCTTTATTATTCATTAAGTCATATAATTCTTTTTGTGCAGATAGTTTATAGGTGTCAAAAGATGATTTATAGATGATTTTAATTGAATTAGCCGTATCATTTGCAAGTTTCTCTATATCTTTATTTTCTCTATTTTGTAAAAATGAAAATATACCAAAAGCAGTAAAAAGAACAGTAATCAATAGTAATAATTTCAATCTCATTTCATATTACCTTTTAAAGGTATCTTTTTAAAATCAACATCAATAACATCATAGTCATTTATACTAGCTTTTACAAAACCTTTTGAAGAGATACCTTTCCAACTTTTATATACTTTAGATGGTATATCCAACAATATATCTTGTATTTGAGTTATTTGTTTAAATGTTAACGTTTTTGTATTTGCGACAAGTGTAAAACCTGGTAAATATTCACTCTGCGCTATAATCTCTATTCCAATAGAATTGTACTTTTTCGCAATACTATCTTTGGCCCCTGCAATGAGAAACTCTCCACTAAGTGATCCAAGAATTGCATTACTATGAGACATTGTATAGTCATAGTATTGATTTTTTAATTCAACTCCAAAGTTATCTTTTAGTAATTTTTGTGTCATAAAATATCCACAAGTAGATAAGGGTTGAGTTAAAGCAACTTTGAATCTTTTTGTTATATCAAATTTATCTTTTTTAAATTTTGTTAATACACATCTGTATTTTTCTGATCCATTCTTTTGATTAAAAGTTATGATAGGTTTTAAGTAAGGGTATTTTTGATGCAAAGACACCAATGGAAGTGGTCCAAGATAGGCTATATCTATATCACCATTTACAAAAGAATCTAAAATATCTTGATAGTTATTTTTATAAACATAATTTATATTTATATTTAACTTCTGTTTTAAATAGCTATTTATAGGAACAAAATCTTGTATATTTTTAGTAGCATTTTTCATAGGAAGTGGCGCAAAATTTATAGTATCTTTAGCATGGACACCAACCATGAAACACAATAAACTTAAAATTACAAATACCGTAGTATTCTTGCTTTTTGTCATATTTAACCTTTTATGACACATTATAGCCTAATATAGTTTATTAAATTACAAAAATGTATAAATTATGTCATCCTCTGGCTTTTTTTATTATACTATATGCTTCGTTTAAATCTTTAGTTTTTTGTTCTGCAAAATCAACCATCTCAGCAGGAAGATCTTTACTAGCAATAGAATCGTAATGGTACTCTTTCATAAGTTTTCTATATCTATTTTTGATAACATCAAAACTATCTGTTTTGCTAGATTCTAAAACTGTATAGTATTTATCAAGACTATCTTCTTGTCTTACATAACTATTATGACTGTTAGAATAATTCGATTGATTAGAGTAATTTGAGTATTGTTTGTATCTAAAGCCAGAAGAACCAGTATATGCTTTTCCTTTCATTACTGACAAGCCAATAACCAAGAAAAAGTTAAAAGGGAAAAAAAGTATACCTGGAGCAAATATTAAAAGTAATACTCCAATAATTATTGTTCCAAAACATATTCCAAGCCATGTTATCTCAAGAAATACTCCAAAAGCAATAATTGCCAAACCAAATATAGTTTTCATCTTAAATCAAATCCTTCATCATTTTTATTTATTTCATAGGTAAAGTTATCATAAATTCAGCACCAGTATAGTCTTTATTTTCAAAATTATACTGTTTATTCTTAACCTCTATAGAGCCACCCATTCCATCAACTATCAAATTATAAGTCATATGCAAGCCTAAACCTGTACCTTGTGATTTATGTTTAGTTGTAAAATATGGTTCAAAAACTTTTTCAAGTATTTCACTAGGCACTCCACCACCATTATCTTTTATTTTTATGATAGCATTAGTATCATTTACTTCACTTGATATAAAAATCAACCTTTGGTAATCATTCAAATCTTTTAATGCATCTTTTGCATTATTAAAAATATTAATCAAACATTGTATGAGTTCATTTTCATAACCATTTATTTGTATATTTCTTTCTAAACTCAATATCACTTTGATATCATTGTTTTTAATAGAACCTTCCACTAAATTTAAAAAACTATCAATATCATCTCTTAAACTAAATACTGTTTTGATTCTATCCCCTTTAATAAAGTTTCTAAAATCATCAATCGTTCTTGATAGATATTGTGCATTTTTATTTATAGAGTCACACATCTTATTTAGTTTTGCATCAGTTAATAACCCATGTTCTCTTTGAGCCTGCATACCTGTAGCTCCCATAGATATAACGGATAATGGCTGTCTCCATTGATGTGCAATATTCCCAATCATCTCTCCCATTGAAGCTAGTTTTGATTGAGATTCAATATATTTTAACTGTGTGACATCTTTAGTTGTTGCTAACATTCTTTTTTTATCAGGTAACATAGTAACACTCATGTTTATAGTAATTATACGATCATCTTTTACAATACAAGACTTTTCAAAGTTTTCCAAATGCCCTACTTCTAAAACTGTCTTAAGTGTACGCATTGTTTTTTCTTTATCACTAGGAGCAGTTAAACCAATACAAGATTTAGTAAGTAATTCTTCCCTTGAAAAACCAGTCATTTTTAAATATGCATCATTGAAATTTAAAAAGTTTGATTCCAAATCAAAAATAGCAATACCATCTTTTGAGTTACTAAAAATAGCCTCAAATTCCTCTTTTTGTTTTTTTGTTTCAGTTTGAAGAGCAATCTCTTTTGTCACATCATAAATCCAACCTAAAATAGCTTTTTCACCGTTGAAATTTATATTGATATATGAAGCCAATACCCATTTTTTATTATTCTTTACTTTTAAGGAAACTAACTTATTATAGATATTTTTATCTTCATCCAAAGATTTTATCATCAGATTGTACATATCATCATCCAAATAATATTTCATTGGGTTTTTGCCCAATATATCTTCCTCTTTTGTATCAATTAACTTAGAATATGCTTTATTAGCAAAAACAACCTCTTTCCCTTTGTTTTTTGCAACCCGTACTGCCATTGGGCTCATATTGAGTATCTCTAAAAGGCTACTTTCATTATCTTTTAGTTTTGCCCTTGAATTATTTATAGAACTTATCATGATATCAATAGTATTTGATAATTGTAAAATTTCACTAGAGCCATGCTTAGGTATTGATTCCTTTGGTACTCCATCATCATCAATATTACTAATAACTGTAATAATATTTGAGACTGGTTTTAAAATAAAAAAACGAATCGCAAAAAATAAAGAAACAATCAATAACAACGATATAACTGTCATTATAATTAGGTTTTCAATAATCACTTTATTTAATACTTTATTCATATAATCATCAGATATAAAAATAGTAATTGTCCCTATATCATCATTTGATTTGTTTTTTAGATCATGAGTATAAGAAAAAAATGCTTCTTTTAGCATTTTTGTTTGTTTTTTATTTGTAGAGATATAGTCTACACTATTCCAGTCTTTATCACGTATTTTTCCGCTTATATATGCTCTTTTACCTAAAATCTTACCCATATTATAATCTTTAACTACAATCGCAAAGATATCATTTCTATGCATTTGATTTAGTACAAGTTTTTCATATTCATTTATAGAATAAGAACTAATAAAATTTGTAACATTATCTTTCAATGATCCAATAGTCAGCTTTGAACTATTCTTCATCTCAGATATAGTCTTATCCTTTACATCTATATATGTAAAAAAAAGATTTGTTAACATTATAACGGTGACTATAGAAACTATAATTATCCCAAGAGTTACATACAATGATTTTGTTGTTATATTATTTGATTCCAAGGACATTTCTTCTTATAATTGGTAATATTTTTTTTATGTTTTTTATTGATACAGAAAGTATAGGTACTTGAATATCTTTGGGAACTGTTTTTCCTATTAGATGCTTATGCATCGTATTCATAGATTCTTCACCCATTAAAAAAGGCTGTTGCATAGCAGAACCTACTAAAACATTTTTTTGAATAAGGTCTTTAAATTCAGGTTCTGCATCAAAAGAGATTAGAAGTACTTCATCTTTTTTACCACTATCTTTTATTGCATCAATTGCACCTTGATACATATTTGATGTTTGAATCCAAATCGCACCCAAATTCGTATATCTAGTTATCATACTTTTTACAAAATTGTATGTTTCTTTTTCATCCCATTCTTGTATCTGCTTAAGATCAGCACCTTTAATATTGAACTCTTCCATAGCTTTCATAAATCCATTTGTTCTTTGTTGCCCATTTAATCTATTTTGGGGAATTGCTACTATTCCTACTCTTTTATTGTTTATTTTTAATTCTTTCATTTTATTAGCAAGAACTATTCCTATGGCATATGCCCCATCTTTGTTATTTGAAGAGATATAAGAAACATACTCACCGCTATCTGTCCCAACATCTGAGATAACTACTGGTATATTAGCATTTGCAGCCAATTTTAAAACCATCACACATGATGATGAGTTATTTGGCGATATAATTATCCCTGATACCCCATCTTTGATAGCTTGTACTGTTAATTCTAATTCATGTTTAATACTATTCTTAGAATCATATATTTTTACTTCATATCCAAGTTTTTTAGCACTATTATTTATCCCTCTTGACATAATAGACCAAAAAGGAATCTTTTCACTTGTAACAATGTATGCAATTTTATTTGATCCACTATTTGCATATGTTGTTGTTAAAAACAAGGTAAAAAATATAATAAAAATATATTTTAAACTATTCATTGTAATATTCCTTTTTCATTTACATATAATTATATCCAATGGAATATATTATAAAAATAAAAATTAAATTACAGTTTAGTATTTTAAATAATTATACTTAATAATAGTATTCTAAATTAAATTCTATTAAAATAACAATATGAATTTAAAAGTTTTATTGATAACCATTTTATTGTTTAGTTTTTCATCTGCATCTTACCAAAAAGTAAGTATTGGGAAAATAGATTCTAGATATAAAAACCAGCTAAATAATACTCAATTACAATCTATAATAAAGGAGATTGAAGCTCATTTTGAAAATAGAATAGGCGGTAATATTTTTGATTTAGTAAAAGATGGAAAACCAATTGACATACTTTATATAACCCCATCAAAGATCAAACAAAATATCTCAAGAAGTGTTAAAAAACTTAAAAGAAAAAAAAGAAAAATAAATACAATTAAAAACTCTTTTAAATCACAACAAGAAAAAATAACTGCTTACAAAAAAACACTCAACAAACAAAAACGCTCAATCAATCGTGATATAGGAGCATTAAACAGATACATAAATAAAATGAATAATAAAAAAATCACCTCCAAAGATAAATATGAAGAAGTTCAAAAAGAGATAAAAAAAATAAAAAAAGATATAAACTCTAAAAAAAATAGGTTTTTACAAAAGCAAACAAAACAAAAAACTCTCATAAATAGCTACAACCAAAAAATATCAACTTACAATATACTCATCAAACAATATAATAGACTTCAAAGAAAAGTTGAGATGATGGCAAGAAATTCCAAAGAGATTAAAGGGGCAGCTATTGGACAAACCAAAACAGAACTAAAAACTTTTTTTATTGAAGGGAAAGAGTATAAAACACAAACAACTACAAACTATATGAAAAAAATAGAGATTTATGGATTTGAAAATCTAGCCCAATTAAAAGCTATTTTGGCGCATGAATTAGCACATCTAGTAGGAGTAGAACACATAGACGTAAAAAACGCTCTTATGAATCCTTTATTACAAAAAAATCAGATTGATAATTTAGAATTAACTCCAGCAGATATAGATGCCTTTAAAAAAGTATTTTAAACAATAAAATACTTAATCATAAACAGAATCCATATCCAAATCATCTAATGGTAAATCAGGCACAGTATCCAATGATTCTGTATTTACCTCAGCACCTTTTAAGTCGTAATCATAACCCTTATAGAACGTTTGTTCTTTCGCATATTTCTTTTCTTTTTCCATCTCAATCTCTAATTGTTTTTCTGCTCTTGTCTTCTGCTCTTTTTGCGTATTTGATGCTATAAGAAAAGTATTAAATAAAATCATAAAAATCATAAAATTTTTCATGGTCAACCCCTTGTATATATTATTATATAATACTATAATTTTTATAAGTAAATAATAAGTTATCTAGTCTTGATTGACATTAAATATACTTTTTGTTACAATCCAACTAATTTAGGAGTCACAATGAACAAACACAAATCATTAGAGAATATAAAAAAACATATTCAAAAGGTAAGAAAAGACTCTCCAACACTCAATGAACGTGAAGTTAGAATTGCCTTAGGCCAAGTGATTATGGACATAAAAGGTGCACAAAAAAAAGATAAAGATATTTTAAAAACACTATTTGGCTTATAAGTAAAGATTTTTATATTTATAAGCTAAATGTAGTTTATGATATAATTTCAAATGAAAATAAACCAACGACTAATAATTATTTATACAATAACTATGCTTTTATCAGTTATGTATGCAACCCAACCCCTCCAACCACTTTTGTCAAAAGAATTTAATATCTCGGTAGTACAAGCATCATATTTTACTGCTGTAATTATGTTTTTTCTTGCTATTGCTCCTATTATTTATGGATATATTTTAGAAAGAGTAGATGCAAAAAAAGTATTGATAATAGCCTCTTTAATTCTTTTTGTTACAAATATATTCCTATGCTTTAGTACAACCTATGAATTTTTTCTATTCACTAGAACGATTGAAGCAATAGTAGTCCCTGCAATATTAACAGCTTCAATGGCCGTACTAGCAAGTGATAAAGAAAATATCAAATTAAATATGTCCATTTATGTTGCAGCTACTGTATTTGGTGGTTTACTAGGGAGAGTTATGTCAGGTATGATTGCTAGTGAATTTGGATGGAGAGCTGTATTTTTATCTATATCTCTTGCTCTTTTATTGGGATTGTACTTTATAAATAAACTGACATTACATTGTGAAACAAATATGGCAAAAGCAAAAGTTGCAGATATTTTTAATATATTAAAGGACAAGCGATTTGTTGTAATTTATCTATTGATGTTTATTGTATTTTTTGTCTTTGGAGGACTCTTAAATCTTTTACCATTCAGAATGAAAGAGGAGATGCCATCTATTGATGAGAGTCAAATAGGATTGCTTTATTTAGGATATGGTATGGGTATTGCTGTATCTTTAGGTATTCACAAAATTGTAGATATATTCAAAAAAGAATTACGTGCAGTTATTTTTGGTATTGTAGTATTTATGCTTGCAACTGCATTTTTTATAAGTTCAAACTTTACAATTATATTCTTTATGGTTTTTATTTTGTGTTTAGGGATGTTTACGGTTCATACATTGGCAACAAGAATTGCAAACTCTCTAAAACAAACACAAAAAGCATTGACCTCAGGAATGTATCTTAGCTTTTATTATATAGGGGGAACACTAGGTTCTATTATTCCCCCTATTGTGTATAAATCATTTGGTTGGAATATAACAATTATTATGTTCTTATCTATGATTTTATTTGCACTATTTTTTGTTTATAACAATAGAAAACTATTTAAAGCACATAGCTAAAATAGTTCTATTAAACACTAAAAATGATATACTAAAAAAATTTAAATAAAGAATAGACCAAAATATGAAAAACGAACAACAAAACATCTCAATATTAATAGATTGTGATAATGTAAGCTACAAATATGCAGAAGACATTTTCAATGATATTGCAAAATATGGAACAGTAAATATAAGAAGAGCATATGGAAACTGGAAAGATAAAAAACTTATAGGTTGGGAAAAACTTTTACAACAATACAATATTCAACCTATTCAACAATTTGCTTATACTCAAGGTAAAAATGCAACAGATATTGCAATGATTATTGATATTATGGATTTACTATATACTAAAGATTTAAAAGGTGTAGCACTAGTTACTAGTGATAGTGATTTTACTCCAATTGTTACAAGAATTTTAGCAAATGGTCTAAGAGTATATGGTTATGGAGAAGAAAAAACACCTTCTGCTTTTACAAATGCTTGCTCTCAATTTATCTATGTAGAAAACTTATCAACAAAAACTCCCATAGAAAAAACAGAAGAGCCAAATAACTCAGTACAAGAGGAATATAGTTCTACTAAAGGTTATAAAGGACGTCATTATGATATCAAAAAAGACGCAAAGCTGAAGAAATTTATCATAAATGCTGTTCATCAAACTAGTGAAGATAATGATTGGAGTGATTTAAAAGATATTGGACTATATATCAAACAAAACTCATCTTTTTCTCCTATAAATCACGGATTTAATAAACTAGGTGATCTTATCAAAGCACTAGAGCTATTTGATGTAGCCTATGCAAATGATAGACTAACGATGCTTATAAGGGAAAAAGTTGAAAAAGATTGTAAAATAGGAAATTTAAAGGATTTTGAATTTTAATATTTAAAATTTAAAATTGTACCTCAAATATAAAAAGTACAATATTCAGTTTATTTAATAATACAAAACAATCTGATATAATCATTTCATGATAAATTTAACTAATACAAAACAAAAAAGGTAGGTTTGAAACTTTGAAACCTATACTTTTATTAATATTCATTTTTTTAGTCTCTTTAGAAGCAAAGGACTATACTAAAAATCAAAAAACTATTGAGTTTATAAATATGATGGTAAAAGATCATAACTATAAACGTTCATATCTTACAGAACTATTTTCAAATGTTAAAGTTCAAAAAACACCATTAAAAATGTTCCAAAAAAGAAAGAAAAGAAAAAAACCTACAAAAGCAGAAAAAATAAAGTATCCAAGATACGGAGCTTGGGATAGATACGTTAAATATAAAGTTACAACCAAAAGAGTCAACCAAGGGATTTCCTTTTTAAATAAACACCGAACTACCTTTAAAAAAGTAGAAAAAACTTATGGTATACCATCTGAATATATTGCCGCAATTATAGGTATAGAAAGTGTTTATGGTGGAAATGTAGGAAAGTTTCCAGTATTTGATACACTTACTACTCTTGCATTTGAAAAAAACAGAAGAAATAAATTTTTTACAAAAGAGTTAAGAAAATTTATAAGACTTTCTTACAAGCAAAAGTTCAATCCTAAAAAAATAAAAGGCTCATATGCAGGGGCAATTGGATTGGGACAATTTATGCCTAGTAGTTATCAATACTATGGCGTAGATTTTAATAAAGATGGAAAAGTAAGTCTTCATCATCCGCAAGATGCAATAGCAAGTATTGCAAACTATTTAAAAGAAAATGGTTGGAAAAAAGGGGAAGAGGTAGCGACAAGAGTTTCTTATAAGGGAAATAGATTTAAAAAATATAAAACAGGTTACAATACAAAATATCACAGAGCCCAACTAAAAGGTTTAAAACCAAAATATGGAAGATGGAACTATAACAATAAAGTAAGACTAATCAAACTAAACAAATACTCTCACGATGAATTATGGTATGGAGCTAAAAACTTTTATGTAATCACAAGATACAATCATAGTGCTTATTATGCTATGTCAGTGCATCAATTAGCAAAAGAGATAAGCAAAAAAAAGAAACTCTCTTATCAAGCTAAAAATGGCAATTAAATAGATATTTAACTATCTATTTAACTCTACCCAAGTGTTCATATCTTGGTTTATTAAATTTCCATGATAACAACTTCTATTTTCATTCCAAATAAACAGTTCTTTGTACTCATCAATTAACGAGTTGTATACTAACTTTGAGATCATCAACTCTTTGTCATCAATCTCTCTATTTCCATAGTCACTATATTTTGCGGCTTTTCCAAAAACTTTTCCTATCCAAACTACTTCATTAAAATCAGTACTTGTATATCCTGTTTTCATATACAAAGATTTACCACTATCTATCCCTATTCCAATAGTAAGCTTGGGATATTTTCTTTTAGAAAACTTGATATTTAAAATATCAATTAGTGAGGAGATTTGTCCCGCTGTTTGTAAAACATCTTCGACATGATTATTTAAAGAAGCATCAAACACAGCCCAAATACCATCACCCTCAATTCCAACTTCACAGATATTTTTATTTCCTTTTAATACAGCCATCACTTCAGATATATACAATCTATATATTTTAGATAAAACTGCATATGAATTATTATCAAACAATTTTTTGGATTTTCTTATATCAACATGTAAAACAGTAATATTTACATAAAATCCATTTTGGTCTGTTAAAGTATTGCGATTGGGTATAGTATTAGATTCTTTGTATACTTCATCAATAGTATCAAGAGTATTTTTTACTCTTGATAAACTATTCATATGATTATATTTGGTATATTCTATTTTCATTTATTAAATATTCTTCTTTCAAATAAAGCATCCATATCATCAT
>Ga0193956_1000346_pt1 | contig 21820 bp, 14 predicted proteins | sample BB_7_MG_FD_140358 | JGI IMG/M metagenome (GOLD analysis project Ga0193956, IMG submission 140358) | Microbial mat bacterial communities from the Broadkill River, Lewes, Delaware, United States - BB_7_MG | ecosystem: Environmental > Aquatic > Freshwater > River > Microbial mats | place: USA...
GAATTTAGCTATAAATCTAAGCGTAGCACATTGGACTTTGATAGTTCTAAGTTTTCTAAAGAGACGGTAGAGAAGATACAAAGAGAGTTGGAAGAGGTTTTAAATAGGTATTTGTGAGTTTTTGGTTTAATAGTTATATCTTATAACAAAAGATAAGGGTATAAAGATATAATATCCTAAAGATTGAAATAGTAAAAATCAAAAGGATTAAATTATATGAGTTTCAAAGGTAAAGCACTATGGTTAAAATATGCAAAACACTCATTGATAGAGTCACTTATAGCACTTCTTTTATTTTGGATGTTATATGCAGGTCACAAAATAGAGATTGTTAGAAGTATAGCAGGTGATGTGGCATTTTCTCAGATGAACTCTTTGCTTTTTTCATGGAATGAGACAAATGATAAATGGGATACACCTGTAGTATTATATAAAGTAAATAGAGGCTATTTCGATAGAGCTAAACTACTAGATAGAGATAATAACTCTACCACTTATGGCAATATCTTTCCAAGAAGTAAAATCGCTAGTTTTATTGAAAAATTAGATAATCAATCACCCTCCAAACAACCTTTGGCATTTTTTATAGATTATAGTATGAGTGATGGGAGTGCATCTTATGATAATAACTCCTCACCACATCATATATCAGCAGATGATATGGTACTTCTCCAAAGATTGGCTATGGATAGAACCTATCCTATATTAATACCCAAAGATACTCCATACAACTTCATAGAGTCTTATGCAAAATATGATAACAATATATCCAAAGCATTAGCCAAAAATATATCACAAAACAAGATTATCTTTGTAACTGTTGATTTTTTGAGTTCAGACAGTATGGAGTATAGATATAATCCTATGACAAAATTTGGTGATAAAGTCTATTATAATGTAGCTCTCATAACTTGGCAACTACGCAAAAATGGTAAAATAAACAGAGATGAGATAGATAAAATCTATGAGCCAAATATATTTTTGGATAAAACCAAAGTCCAAAAATATGGTGAAGCACTCTTTAGGAGTAATATCCTCTATAAAGATAATATCGCTCAAGATATTGGTATATTATCTGAATATAACTCCAACTGGAGTAACCTCAAACATATATCAGCCCTCAAACTACTAGAAGAGAACGAGCTAAATATAAATAATGATACTATAGTGATATTAGGTGTAGATTATCAAAATAGAGATATACACAAAACGGCTCTAAATACTATTGTATCAGGTGCAAAGATACATACACAAGCTATCAAAACAGTTCTGTTTTTAGATGGTAAACTAGAGTATTTCAATCTTTTTCTAGGCTCTTTAATCATCTTTGTAGTATTCTTTGTTGTGACAATAGTATCACGATATTATCTACACTCTTATCCTGAATGGATAAAGTTTATTATAGAGTTATCCATACTTACTGTTATCTTATTGGGTATATCATACTCTATTTTACTGACACTTCACCAATGGTTTAATTGGTTTATTCCAATTATAATATTTTATGTCTATGATGGTATTCTAATACTAAGAGAGTATCTAGCAACTAAACACAATCAATCACAAGGAGAGATACAATGATAAAAAAAATACAACTTACTTGCCTATTGAGCATAAGCCTACTCTATGGAGATTTAGAAATAGAAGCTGTGGGTAGCGATTTAAATATATCCATAGAGGCTGATAGTTTTATCTTGGCAAATAGTTTTAGTCGAGAGATAGAGTGCCGTAAAGAGATAAAAATATTAGATGGCAAAGGAGAGTTAAAGATACTCAAAGATAGAAAAGAGATAAAATCACTCTCTAAAAAAGATGAACCATTTATACTCCCACCACATCAATGTCAAAGTCTTTTGAGTAAAATAACAAATACTCTAAAAAATATCCAAGTATTGTTTTTTACAAATGAGATTACTCACAGTGGAGTAGGCTCAAAAGGTGCTAAAGCCTCAGAAAGTACCAAACAAAATATAACTATTGACTCATCTAAAAAAGAGGTAATGTTATCTAGTGATAGATGGGGTTATTATAACTTTAGATTGGAGATAATCAGAGACAACAAAGTGATAAAAACGATGAGATTTGATGATAAAAAACCAAATGATGTATCTTTCATTTTATCTGTAAAAGAGCTAAAGAGTGGTGATATTTATAAAGTCTTTAGTTGTGTAGATGGACATCCAGTCAAGTGTTCAAAGAAAGATATATTGAGCCAGAGTGGAGTTATAACTATTAAATAAGCCCAAATCCTGTAGGGTGTGATAGCAATCGCACAATGCCAATGACTTAAAGAAAATATATCTAATTTTTCGGAAGTGAAGCTTTAGCTTCGCCTCAATACTCTGCATGATTGTATAATTTGGCGAGGTTAAAACCTCACTTCCAAAGAGTAAAAAAGCTTATTTAATTGGCATTGAGCAATCACACCCCACAAAATTTCAAAAAATAAATCTAAGGTATAAAAATATGAAAAAACTACTAACTATATGTCTAACTCTACTAATAGCACTATCCAGTGCCAATAGTCAAACCTCTACAGACATCTCCCTAGAGTTAGATACGCTAGGACACACAGCACTGATAAAAAAGGTTATAACCACCAAATCAGGAGATATAATCACTTGTAGTGATGATAAGACAATCAGAGTATGGGATAGCAAAACAGGCAAAGAGAAGAGAAAGATACTAGGACAAATCGGAAAAGGAGCTGAGGGAATGATATATGCCATAGCACTAAGTCCTGATGAGAAGTGGTTGGCTGTTGGGGGATTTTTGGCAGGAAAAGAAAGAAGTGATAAAACAGCAATTAGAATCTACAACTACCCCACAGGCAAATTAATAAAAGTCTTGAAATCACACACAAGTGTAGTCAATGACCTCTCCTATAGCCCCGATGGGAAATACTTAATTTCAGGTTCACAAGACAATACAGCAAAAATATGGGATATGAAAACACCAAAACCACTAGATACCCTCACCCACCATACAAATGATGTCTATGCAGTAAAAATAGTTAAACACAAAAAGAGATATATAGCAATAACAGCAGGATATGATAACCAAATAGCACTCTATGATATAAAAAAGAGAGAAATAGTAAAAAAAGCCAAATCAAACTATAAATTACAATACCTAGCAACTACAAAGAAACATATAGCAGTAAGTGGATTTACCCATAAAGAGATACTGATTTATGATTATGAATTAAATCTAATAAAAAAGATAACTTCAAAAACAGAACCATCAGGACTCTCCTACTCCCCAAACCAAAAACTCTTGATAGCAGGAAGAGGAACAAATCCAAACAATGTAAATATCTACAACCAAAACTATGAGTTAATAACCTCATTCCAAGAACATAAAAACTTAACCCAAGCCGTAACATTTTTAAACAACACAGTAGCAGTATCAGCAGGGGGAATTAACTATGAGATATATCTATGGAGTAGTAAAACGGGAGAAGAAAAAAGAAAAATAGAGGGAGTAGGAGAGTGTGTATGGAGTGTAGGAGTAAAAGGAGATATGATAGGGTGGGGGAATGAATTTGATGCAAAAGGTGATTGGCATAAAAAACAGAGTTCAATCTCAAAAACCATAAACCTAAAAACTATGACTGTAGGTTTGGCAGTGCCAAACAAAATAAAAAGAATAGCAACCACAAAAAACGACCTCTCTCTCACCCACACCAAAGGAGGAGATTACGGATATAGTGATGCCATCCTAATCCTAAAGAGAGATCAAAAAGAGATACCCATTACAAGAGGTTCTACAGATGGATATGGACATAACTGCTACGGCTTTTATAAAAACTATATCATATCAGGAGGCTCAAGTGGACAGCTTAAAATCTATAACTTCAAAGGCAAAGAGATAGCTAACTTAGTAGGACACAGAGGAGAGGTTTGGAGTATCGCACTTGATGGAGATAGACTTGTGAGTGGGAGTGATGACCAGACTATTAGGGTTTGGGATTTATCACATCTAGCAAGTGGCGACTTTAATCCCACCATAGAGCCTCAACTAAACATATTCATCACAAAAACCAACGAACACATAGCATGGACAAACGAGGGTTACTTCACAGCCTCAGAGAATGCCACACAGTATCTCTACTTTCATATCAACCAAGGAGCAGAGAAAGAGGCTACAGCGATACCGATGAAACGACTCTATGACCACTTTTTCCGTCCTGACCTAATCGAACTCAAACTAAATAAAGATGAAGAGGCGTACCAAAAAGAGATAGATAGAATGGACTATAAAAAAGCCCTAAGCAATCCACCACCCAAAGTAAACCTACTCACAGCAGATGAGCATAGTATCATCAAATCGGAGTTTAAATATAGTGATATAACTACCAACAAACCAAAAACCAAACTCATATTTGATGTCAAAGAGTATGACAAAGGTGGTATAGGACTTATCCGTATCTACCAAGAGGGTAAACTAATACAAACTATAGGAGAGGGTAAAGATAATAGAAAAGTAGCCGATGTGTTTAATACTACAGTAGAAAACAAATTGGATAAGCAATCCAAAAAGAGACAAGACAAAGATAAGGAGATAAGATTAGCCTCTAAAAGTGCAAATATACCTACAAGTGACCAAACATCACCCAAAGATATATATAATATCACCAACAACCAAGAAGGTAATCAAACTATAGAAGCGATACTACAATCAGGTGATAATCAATTTTGTGTAGAGGCTTTTAATAAAACCAATACAGTAACATCATATAGAGAGTGTGTCACTATCCACGCCAATATCCCCAAAAGAAAACCAAAGCTTTATGGATTGGCAATAGGTGTCAATAAATTTAAAAAACATGGCACACTTAATAATCTCAAATATTCTGAAAATGATGCAAAAGATATAAAAAACACTATAGAGAAACAAAACCATACACTCTATGAGAGTATCGAGATAGAACCACTTTTAGGTGAAGATGTGACACAAGAGAATATATTGGCTAAACTCAAAGCCATCAAGCAAAAGGCATCTATAGATGATACTATCATCTTCTATATCTCCACACACGGCACAGTAAGCAATAATCAGCTATATCTACTACCACAAAATGGAGCAAATGAGTTTATATCATTTAAAAAGCTCTTTAAAGCTATGCAATCGATACTATCACTCAAACAGATATTGATAGTAGATGCGTGTCAATCAGGACAAGCCTCTGATATAGTATCGAGTATCTATGACTCCAGAGCATCTGTATTGGCTAAGAGTGCAGGAGTACATCTGCTTTTAGCTACGACAAAAGGAACAAGTGCATTTGAATCACAAGACCCCAATATCAAAAACGGTGTATTTACTCATCAAATACTCACAGCACTCAAAGATAAAGAGACAGATACAAACAAAGATAACACCGTATCTATCATAGAACTCTCAGAGAGACTCAAAGCCCAAGCACAAACAATAGAAAAACAATATCCTATCATTCGTAATGTGGGTGGGGATGTGAAGCTTAGAGAGCTATGAAATGAAAATTTCATAGCTCTCTAAAAGTAAAACATTGTAACCATTTACACTATAATATAAATACTCTACTATTTGATGAGATAAACAGTATAATTTTACTCTTATTTATGCTATAGTGTAAATAAAAAGTTGCAAAATGAATATAAAAAAAGATATAGGTTTACTCATAAAACAAAGACGCAAAGCACTCTTGATGGAACAAGTAGATTTATGTGAGTATGCAGGAGTAGGCTCAACTACACTCTCTAAGCTAGAACAAGGAAAAGCTAATATCACTTTGGAATCTTTAGAGAAGATTATAGAGGTGTTGGGTATGGAGTTTTCTTTGAGAGTTAAAGAGCTATGATGCAAAAAGCCAAAGTTTATCGTAATAAAGAGCTTATTGGGGTGATACAAAAAGATGATGAGGGGTTATATCAATTTTCTTATCTTGAAGCTTATCTAAATTCCCCTAATGCTTTAAGTATCTCTGTGCATTTGCCTCTACAACAAAACTCCTTTTATGCAAAGAGGCTTTTTCCTTTTTTCTTTAATCTATTAGCTGAGGGAAGTGTCAAAGATATGCAGTGTAGAGCCTTAAAAATAGACTCCAATGACCACTTTACGAGACTTATAAAAACCACTCAATCCAATACCATAGGTTCAATTACTTTAGAGGAGATAGAAGATGAAGTGTCATAGTTGCCTAAAACCTACTCATAAGCAGGTCTATTGTGCTAAATGTACCAAAGAGCTATTTGATGGACATAAAGTAAAAGCTCTCTCTTTTGATAAGCAGACATTTTATAAAAAGCGTAAAGAGTATGTCAAGAGAATATCCATATCGGGTGTACAGGATAAAATATCTTTGAGCTTCAATGGGGATGATATTTTGGAAATTACGGCTATTGATGGAGAATATATACTTAAACCCATTCCAAGTATAGAGCAGATTGATAATGCTCATGATGTTTGTGCCAATGAGCATTTGAGTATGCAACTCTCTCAACAAATCTTTAAAATACCTACAGCTTTTAATGCTCTTATTCCTTTTTCTAATGGAGAGTTAGCTTATATTACCAAACGCTTTGATTATGATTCAAAAGGAGACAAGCTAGACCAAGAGGATTTTGCTTCTATTTTGGAGCATACATCAGAGTCTCATGGTCAAAACTATAAATATGACTCATCTTATGAACTGTGTGCTAACGCCATTAAAAGATATGTACCTGCGTCTATTCCTGCAATAGAAGATTTTTATAAACGCATTGTTTTTAATTACCTCATAAGTAACGGTGATGCTCATCTTAAAAACTTCTCTCTCTATCGTTCTGAGGGCAGAGTCGATAGAACGCTAACTCCAAACTATGATTTACTTTATACTCGTTATCATATTCCTAATGAAGTGGGCTATATGGGTTTAGACTTATTTCAAGATGAGTTAGAAAAAAGCACAAAAGCATTTGAAGCGATGGGATATTATACCTTAGAAGATTTTGAACTTTTTGCACAAAAAATAGGTATCACAGAAAAGAGGCTTCAAAAGATATTTGAATTGATTTTATCTTCTACTCCTAAAGTGATAGAGATGATAGATAACTCATTTTTGACAATAGAGGGCAAAGAGCTATATAAAAAAAATTATATAGAAAGATTAAAGCTACATCTTTGCTACTCTATAGAGAGTTACCCATTTGTAGGCAAAATGCAAAAAGTGATTGATAGATATATTTAATATTTTGAGTAAACTAGTAAGATAAATTATGATAAAATATTATGATAAAATCTTATAATTAAGTAGGAGTTCATATAGGAGAACCAAAATATAGAGGTGGAGAAAATATCTCTCAGAGTGGAAAGATTAAATAAAGGAAAAAAATGCCATATACACATTTACCAAAGAAGTTTGAGGGGATAGCAGAAGCTACAGATTATCAAAAACCAGAGATAGATATAGATGATGATGTGAGAGCTTATATAGATGGAGTGGTCAATAATCCATCTGATGAACATGAGTATTTAGTCAAAAAGTTTACAGAGAGTAAAGTAATTTTGGCTCTTAATGACTGGCAGAGTAAATATAGACAAAATGATGAGATTATTACAAATATGGAAGACCATCATGCAAGTAATGATAAAAAAATAGAAGATTTGGAAAAAGAGAAAGATGAATTACAGAAAAAACTTCAAAAAGTAAAATCAGAAAAACATGAAAATGAGAAGCATCTTGAAGATATTAATCATGCTACACCTACTTCTGATTTGAATAAAAAAGGTACATTAGTATTTTTGATTTTGGTTGCTATTGGTTTGGCAGTTCTTACTGCGTATAAGTTTGCAACAGCGATGGGAGCTATTTCAGCATCTATAGAGGGTCATACTATTATCACTACATCTCAATATATACTCTATGGATTGGGTGCATTGGCTATCTTGGCAACAGGTAAAATTATCAATGTCATATATGAGAAGCTTCACTATAATAAAGGTTTCTTTCTCTCTATAGCTATCTTATCTATTGTATTTGCAGGGGCTAGTGCCTATTATCTAGCAGATGATAAAGCTTTTTTAAATACCAAAACATATATCAATAGCGATGTTCCAAAACTTCAAAAGATATTTGATAAATCAAAAAAGAAATTTGACGAGGAAGTTGATGAACTTAGCTATGCTCAATCAAAAGGTAAACCAATACAAGATATTGAAAAGCGAGTTAATGAACTTAAAGTAAAAAAAGATAAAGCAGAAAAAGAGCTTAATAGTATTAAAAATAGACAAAAGAGTATGCAAAGTGATGCTATTAGTCTTGATAAAGTTATGTTGATACTTATATTGTTTACTGAGATGTTGGTAGGTGGTGTTGCGTGGATGTATGCTACTGATTATACACGATATATCAAAGAAGACAAACGAACTCACTCTCTTGATACTATCACAAAGCATATAGCAAACTATGAAGAGAAGATAGTATCAATACTCTCCCAAGTTACAACACTAGAAGAGAAGATAGAGGAGATTAGATTAGAAAATCATGATTTACATAGAGTAGTATCAAATATCAAAACAGAAAAAGAGATAGAAGATGTTGTTAAGCTTATCATTGATGATGAGACCAATATGGCTCTTTCATATCTTTGGAAAAAAAATAGTGAAATAGGAAGTTAAGATGAAAAATTTTAAAATTATACTATTGATAGTATGGTCATTGACTATCCTATCAGCTACTTCATTGGATATATATATCCTAAACCCAGAAGAAGATAGAGGTAACGAGGGGATTTTTGAGATTATAAAATCTAGTGATAAATCTAATAATCCATCTGTTATTATAGATTCAAGAGTTGGAGATATACTCTTTAGAGGTCAAAATAGTGAGCTAAAAGATAAAATAAAAAAGTTTTATGGAGGAAATAAAGAGGATAAAAATGATATACCCTATACTCTAAATAGTATCCATAAACTACTACTTCCCAATAACTATAGCGATGTAAATCTCTATTTTATAAACTCTATATTTTATAAAGATACAAAGTTTGATTTTAATCTAGGATTTCCAAATGATGCTTTTTTGACATCTTTGGAGGCTAGTTTTGTAGATATAAAGAGTTTTGATAGCTTAAAAGTACACACATATATAATCAATGACAAAAAATTATTTATAGATGCTGTACACAAAAAAGCTATGAGACGGTTTTATGCTATTCTAGCAGATAGACTAAAGCTTGATTTACAGGTATTTAATACAACATTTAGTACCACAAAAGAGGAAATCAAAGTAGATACAATATCTCCAAATAGTAGCATACAGAAACTAGCTATACTCAAAAAACCACCAATAGAGAGACATTATGAGATAGATTTGGTAGATGTAACCCAAGATAGTGATAAGATAGAGATAAAACTAAGAAATAAAGATAGAGCAGGTATGTCTATGTTTGTAAGTATGAATGGGGTCTCTTTACCTGTTACTTGTAATACAGATGGTGAGTGTATATTCAAAACAACACTTAGATTAGGCAAAAATATACTCACACTCAATAAATTAGATGGTACAGAGTACAAAAGAGAGTTTATCTCCAACTACATACCAAATGATGATGGGGAGTGTTATGTTTTAGATAATGTACTTACATTGAGAGTTATGAAGTCATTTCGCCCAGAGAATGATATAGTCAAGTTAAATTATATAGAAGATAACAAAGAGTACAACACCACAGTAAAAGGTGGATATTATGAGTTTAAAATCCCTCTAAAGTATGCTAATAATAGATTTGCTCTAAAACAGTACTCAGGAGGTATATCTATCTGTTCAGGGGCAAATCAAAAAATCCAAGAGGAGAATGAGAGACAACGCATTGCAGAAGAGGAGCGTATAGCTAAACTCAATAAAGAAGCAGAGATAAAACGACAAAAAATATTAGCTAAAAAACAGAAAGAACTAGAGAAAAAAAGAGAAGAGATGGCAAAAAAAAGAGCATCTACAGCTATCAATAATGGAACAAATAAAATATCTTATGATAATGAGACATTGATATCAAACTATGACTCTCCATCTTTGACAAAAGAGACATATCCTATGGATTTGAATAAGCCTATGAAGATAGATACATTTTTTCTAAAAGAGTGTGATGGAGATAATGAGGGTGATGATAGAAATAGTTTTGATATTTATATAGAAGATGAAGATGGTAATCGCAAAATGATAGCTCAAACTGTACACGCATCAGGAGATGATGTTTGTAAAGAACACACTATCAAAAACCCTTTTCCAGATTTTAAAGCTATTAGGATTATAGTCGATCCAATTGGTACACTAGGGCCAATTGGAAGTGGTCCAACTGGTGGTGCGTGGAGTATAGAAAATGCATCTATTAAATATGCAAAGGAGCAAAACTAATGAAACGAAATATACTAATAATAGGATTAATGGTTTTTTTTACACTTTTAAATGCAAAAAGTATTACGCTAGTATTGGATAATGATGGTAGTGATGTCTATGTAGATGAGAACTATATACTGAAAAAATTTCTCAAAGTAGAAAATCTAAAAAGATTAGGCTTTGAGACTATATATCTAATCAAAGAGAGAGATAAAGCCAAAACTTATCTCATATCAGATGATGAAACACCTAATAATAGCCATCTCAATGCAGATAAATTGGGTATTATAGATGGATTAGAGAAAGTATTATCTAGGAAATACACCAAAGATGATTTGATAATCTTCCTATCAAGAATGAACTACCATGATAAATCAACCAAAACAGACAGTAGAGCAAAAATCTATAATGATGCGTGGATTACAAGTGATATATCACCTATTAAAAAAGTAATAGACAGATACCCAAATAGCCCTCTAAATGGTGCTAAAATAATAGTCATAGACCCATCAAAAGACTTAAAATATCTCAATAAAAGAGAGCGATTTTTCTCTTTTCTATTTGATAAAGTAGGAGGAAGACTCCTACTATACAGTGGATTAGACTTTGATAAGCTTCGTATAAATGACTATATCCTGTCCACCAAAGAGCTACACAAACTAACCCAAACACCACCACTAAGAGAAGAAGAGCATTTGATGTTGGATGATGAAGTTATACGGTATGTTTTGCCTTAAGGGGGGATGGGGTAAAAGTATTTTAGTTTTTTGGGAGCATTATAATTTATAAGGATTATAAGGATTTTTTGATAGAGGATATATATTCAATATTAATTTAATTTAGTTTTTTAAAAGGGAGATTAAATATGAAAGTAGTAAAATTTTTAATTTTAATTGTATTAATAAGTACATCAATAGTCGCTCGTCCATCTTGGTGTGATAAAGCAATAAGTAATGTTGAAAAAAGAATTTGTAATAATGAAAATTTATATAATCTTGAAGATGAGATTACACAAATTTATAATATTCTCAAGAATCAAGTTTTTGATGAAAAAAAGAAAAAACTTATAAAAGCACAACGAAAATGGATAAAAAGTCGTAATAATAATTGTAAAAATAAAAAAGATAATTGTATAAAAAGATATTATATTAATCGTATTGATATTTTAAAAGATACTTTAAAAAGTGAAAATTATGAAAACTCTTTTGTCAGTTTTAAAAATCTTGATAAGATTACAAAGTATGAAAAGGAAATAGAAGATAATATAAAAAAACTACAAAAAAAACAAGTAAAATGGGAAATCAAGACGGTAGTTAATCAAAAACATTATCAGTCTATTAATCTCTTATTTCAATTACAAACAAAGACTATTACTTATTCTCTAAAAGATTCATTTTTAAAAATATGGGATAAGAAAAATAAAAAACTGCTAAAAGAATTTTCAAACTTAAATAATATAGAAAATTTTTATGTTGTATCAAATAATTTATTTTTTTGGAGTGATAATAATTTGTATAAAATAACTTTAGATGAGTTAAAAAAATATAAATTAATATCGAATATGAGACCAATAGGAGATTTAATTGTTTATGGAGACTATTTAATAATAGGCTTAAATACAGAGTTACATAATAAATATAATGGTGTTAATCTTTTGTTATATAACTATAAGACTCTTGAAAATAGTATTTATGAAGTATATAGTTGTCCATGGACTAACTGTGTTTATAATTTCTTTTTATATAAACCTGTACCAAATATAGTTTATATTCAAGTTAATGAAGAGTGGAAAAAGATATTAAGGAATGAAAATGATAGGATTGTAAAACTTAATAGTAGTATTGAAAAAAGTGTTTTATCCGATGCAAAAGTATATAAAGTTTCTTCTGAAGAATATCCATATATGTATGTTTTAAATAAAAAGTATGAAATAATACAAGATTATAATAACAATCCAAAGCAATCTCATTCAATTCAAGCTATTAATGAAACTGATAATACTTGTATTATATTCAATAATAAAAAAATACATTGTGCAGTAGCTACTGGTGGTAGTGGAGCGTATGACTCAGAATTTACAAATGCAATCTATACAACAAATAAAGGGAAAATTATTGTATCTGCTTTTATAGGTACAACAATAGGAATGGGTGATGAATATTTTGATAAAGAAGGTTATGAAAAAAGTGGATATTATTTTTATATTATTGAACAAGATGGGACATTATTACGAAAGATAAAGCTAAAAAATATGTTTCCAATACAAGACAAGATAAATAAAGACAAGTTAAAAATTTACAATGACCAAAATTATATAGTAAGTAAAGATATAATAGAAGTATTAGATGATAACTTTAAAACAATTAATTATTTAAAAGATACAATTTCTGAAGATGTTGAGTTGATAGAGAAAAAAGATAATAAGATTATAGTATATTATAAAGGTAATATTAAACAATATTTTGATTTAAAAGATACCAAATTTATTTTTACAAAATATATATTTAGCACAGATTCATGGATTAATATAACTCCTGAAGGCTTCTTTTCAGGACAAGGTAACTTCAAAGAGTATATTCACTTCATAAATAGTAAGTATAATATCTATACTATAAATCAATTTTACGACCACTTCTTCCGTCCTGACCTAGTCCAACTCAAACTAAGTGGAGATGAAGAGGCATACCAAAAAGCTATCAATGGTATGACTTACGAAGAAGCACTCAAAAATCCTCCACCTAAAGTAAGTATCCTTGAAGTAGATGATAAATCTATCACCAAATCAAATTTTGATTATACTGATGTCAATATCAGTAAAGAAAAAATCAAATTCACTTTTGAAATCAAAGAACATGATAAAGGTGGTATAGGGCTTATCCGTATCTACCAAGAGGGTAAACTTATCCAAACTATAGGAGAGGGTAAAGATAATAGAAAAGTAGCCGATGTGTTTAATGCTAACAAAGAGAATAAAATAAATATGGAGGTTAAAAAAACACAAGAGAAGATGAGATTAGCATCAAATGATAAAGAAAACAAAAGAGGTAAAGGCTCTTATATCCCTGCAAGTGAACTTCTATCACCAAAGAGTATAGATACAATTACTAATAACCAAGAAGGTAAAAAAACCATAGAAGCGATACTCCAATCAGGTGATAATCAATTTTGTGTAGAGGCATTTAATAAGACAAATACCGTAACATCATATAGAGAGTGTATCACTATACATGCCAATATCCCAAAAAGAAAACCCAAACTATATGGTTTAGCAATAGGGATAAATGACTTCTCTACACATAGAGAATATGCTAACCTCACATACTCTCAAAAAGATGCACAAGATATTAAAGATGCTATAGAGAAACAAAATAGTAAACTCTATAAGAGTATAGAGATAGAGACACTCTTAGGAGTAAAGGCAACGCAAGAGAATATATTGGCTAAACTCAAAGCTATCAAAGAAAAAGCATCTATAGATGATACTATCATCTTCTATATCTCTACACATGGCACAGCAAATAATAATGAACTATATCTAATACCACAAAATGCAAAAGATGACTATATATCATTTAACAATATATTTCAAGCTATTCAATCAATACCATCACTTAAACAAATCATGATAGTAGATGCCTGTCAATCAGGACAAGCATCTGATATAGTATCAAGTATCTACGACTCCAGAGCGTCTGTATTGGCTAAAAGTGCAGGAGTACATCTGCTATTAGCTACTACAAAAGGAACATCTGCATTTGAGTCACAAGAAGAAAATATCAAAAATGGAGTATTTACATATCAAATACTCACAGCACTCAAAGATAAAGAGACAGATACCAATAAGGATAATGTTATATCAGTAATAGAGCTATCAAATAGACTTAAAGCTCAAGCTAACAAGATAGAAAAGCAGTATCCTATTATTAGGAATGTGGGTGGGGATGTGAAGCTTAGAGAGGCTATGTAGTTAATTTAAATAATAAAAGGAAGAGATGATGAAACGATATTTGAGTATATTTTTGGTTTTGGTGTTTTGGGTGAATGTAGCAAATGGAGAAGAAAGATGGGAGAAAGCTATATATATATATACTAAAGATACAAATACAAATATTATATATAGTAATAAAAATAATACGGATAATACTATAGGCTATATTCCTGATTTTATAATTTTTGAGTTTAAAGAAATAGATGAAAATTGGTATAAGGTTAAGACAAGTAATAAGTATGGAGAAGCAATAGAAACTATTGGTTTTTCAAAAATTGATAAAAATAATATGATAAGATTATCAGATAATTCTAATTACATAGATGGGTTGATTAAATATCTTACACTTAATAGTATTGAATTTAGTGACTTTGATAAACAAAAAGGTAAAATTTATCCAAAAGTTCTTATCTACTTTGAAAAGCTTCTTCGTAAAAATCATAATAGTGTCAAAAAATCAATAGCAATACAATTATCAATAGATGAAAAAAGAAATTTATATTTATTATATAAATGGTTAGCTAAACATATTATAGTAGTATGGGCAAATGGTATTGCATACACCAGAAATGCAAATGATGCAATAGTTGTTAGTATTTACTTTAAAACTTTGTTTGATATAGAACAGACTTTAGAGATTAAAAAAAATATTTTTAAAGGAAACTTAGATTTTAAATATTGGATAGGGGCCTCTTTATTTCCATTAACTGGATATGAAATATTATCTTTTTGTTCTAATAGTAAACAATTTAATAATAAAGGATATAAAGCATTTTGTAGTTCATTAGATAAAAAAAATATTTTATCTCTTGTTCATAAGTTTTATACTCTTCCCATTGAGTTGGATATAGTGACTAATAAACCTATAAAGTTCAATAAAACAAAAGCAAATATATTTTACAAAAAAATAAAAGACATACCAAGTAATGAAATATATAAATATATGGATGAATACCCTAATTGCAAAAATAGTGCTTACTGGTTTTATAAAAATAAAGAATATAAAAAATCTATATTTTGTTTTGATATATTAATGAAACTAGCTTATGCAGAGCGTAATGCTATAGGAAGAGTTGAAAGGTATAAAGAATATATATTTATTGCAAAAGGATACTATCATTTAAAAAACCATAAGTTACATTCTTTATATATTCAAAAAGCTATAGATGAAGTAAAGAAATTTAATGGTGAAAATAGTTTAGAGCTTTTAAGTATATATAAAGAGTTAGAGAAATTCTATCTTAAAAATAAAGCTTATAAAAAAGCCTATTTTTATTCATTAAAAACATTCAACATTTTTGAAAATCATTTAAAAAACTTTTTTGTATTATTACATTATGAAGATAAAAATATTTTTTTAAAATCAAATTTAAATATTGTATCATCATTGTTATCAATCAGTAATTTAAATAAAAATAATATAAGCATCTCCCAACAAACCCTAAACAACTGGCTCAACTACAAAGGCTCAATCTTTGACAGTGAGAACGCTATCACGACTCTCTATGAAAACACCAAGGATATAGAACTCAAAGAGAAGATAGATGACTTGCATATCAAACAAAGAGCCTATGCTAAACTTCAACAGTCATTTAGTAATAAAAAAGATTACAAACAAAAGCTCAAAGAGAAAGAGGAGGAGATAAATAGTCTCACAAATGATATATCATCTCGTGCCAAAAGCTTCAAAGAGGCACAAGGACTTAAAAATATCAAATATCAAGATATATCTTCTACTCTTAAAGAAGATGAAATTTATATAGACTATGCAAAAGCAGGAGAGAACTACTATATATTTACATTGGATAAAAAAGAGAATATCACATTTACTCAAATAGACAAAAACAACACCAAAGAGATAGATAAGCTAGTAGAAGCCTTTAGGGTAGATATAGCCGAGATACTCAAAGGATTAGGCAAACTTACACCAAATAGACTAAAACAGCTCAATCAAAACTCACAAAAAACACTTAGCCATCTCTATACTCTACTTATAGAACCTCTCTCTACATCTATAAAAGGTAAAGATAAACTACTTATCTCTCCTGATGGGGCATTGAGGCTACTACCATTTGAAGCTCTTTATGATAACCATCACTACCTCATAGAAGATAAAGAGATACTCTATACTCCATCAGGCAAAGAGAGAGTGAGAGTCACAAGATATAATCAAATAGAGAACAATGAAACCAAAAACAGTAAAGTAGTTATCTTCGCTGACCCTGATTATCTATATATCCCCAATGAGAAACTTATTGCATGGGAAAAGGAAGATGCTAACCAAACCAAACAAGGTGAGATAGTATATACAGAGGCTTTTAAAGCACTATCTACTCTCCCTGAATCTTTTAATAGACTTGAAACTACCAATAAAGAGGCAAAAGCTGTAGCAGATGCTTTTGATATAGTAGATATAGATGAGTATAAACGCAAAAGAGCTAATGAAAGAAATCTATTTCAAACTAAACACCCAAAGATACTTCACCTATCTACGCATGGATTTTTCCTAAATGCACCCAATGTAACTAACCCTATGCTCAAATCAGGCATCATATTAACAGGAGCTACAAAAGCGAGAAGATTTAATAGAGATGAGGGGATTGTAACAGCTCTCAAACTCTCAGGACTACAGCTCAAAAATACAGACCTAGTAGTATTGTCTGCTTGTCAAACGGCAGAGGTAGATAGCAATAGTACACAGAGTGTATCAGGACTATCCAAAGCCTTCATACAAGCAGGAGCAAAAAATGTACTTAGCACACTATGGTCAGTAGCAGAGCTAGAGACTACGACACTTATCTCTGATTTCTATAACCAAATAGCCAAAAATAGAGGCTATAGCACAGCTCTAAGAGAAGCCAAACTAGATATGATAACCCAAGGCAAACACCCATTCTTTTGGGGTGGGTTTGTTTTGTTTGGGGAGTAATAGTCATAAAAATGATAAAATTTGATAATAATAAACAAGGATTTAAAATGAAAAAACTACTAACTATATGGCTAACTCTACTAATAACACTATCAAGTGCCAATAGTCAAACCTCTACAGACATCTCCCTAGAGTTAGATACTTTGGGACACACAGCAAAAATAAAAAAAAATATTATCATCACCAAAGCAGGAGATATAATCACTTGTAGTAATGATAAGACAATTAGAGTATGGGATAGCAAAACAGGTAAAGAGAAGAGAAAAATATTAGGACAAATCGGAAAAGGAAGTGGAGAGATATATGCCATAGCACTAAGCCCTGATGAGAAGTGGTTGGCTGTTGGGGGAATGTTAGCAGGAGAAAATAATCGTGATATTGCTTGTGCAATCAGAATTTACAACTACCCCACAGGCAAATTAATAAAAGTCTTGAAATCACACACAAATGTAGTCAATGACCTCTCCTATAGTCCCGATGGGAAATACTTAATCTCAGGTTCAGCCGACAATACAGCAAAAATATGGGATGCAAAAACATGGGATACAGAACCACTAGATACCCTCACCCACCATACAAATGCAGTCTATGCAGTAAAAATAGTTAAACACAAAAAGAGATATATAGCAATAACAGCAGGAGATGATAACCAAATAGCACTCTATGATATAAAAAAGAAAAAAATAAAGAGTGATAAATCAGATTATAAATTAAGATACTTAGCAACTACAAACAGACATATTGCAGTATGTGGATTTGGTAGAGAGATACGCATTTATGATTATGAATTAAATCTAACAAAAAAGATAACTTCAGAGACAGTACCATCAGGACTCTCCTACTCTCCAAATCAAAAACTCTTGATAGCAGGAACAGGAGCAAATCCAACTAATGTAAATATCTACAACCAAAATTATGAGTTAATAAACTCATTCCAAGAACATAAAAACTTAACCCAAGCCGTAACATTTTTAAGCAACACAGTAGCAGTATCAGCAGGGGGAGATAACAATGAGATATATCTATGGGGTAGTAAAACAGGAGAAGTAAAAAGAAAAATAGAGGGAGTAGGAGAGATAGTATGGAGTGTAGGAGTAAAAGGAGATATGATAGGGTGGGGGAATGAAGATGACTGTCCACAAAAAAACTGTTCATCAATCCAAAAAACCCTAAACCTAAAAACAATGACCGTAGGTTTGACAGTGCCAAACAATATAAAAAGAATAGCAACCACAAAAAATAACCTCTCTCTTACCCACACCAAAGGAGGAGATTACGGATATAGCAATGCCACCCTAATCCTAAAGAGAGACCAAAAAGAGATAACCTCCATTACAAGAGATTCTACAGATGGATTAGTACACAGGTGCTACGGCTTCTATAAAAACTATATCATATCAGGAGGCTCAAATGGAATTCTCAAAATATATAACTTCAAAGGCAAAGAGATAGCCAACTTAGTAGGACACAGAGGAGAGGTTTGGAGTATCGCACTTGATGGAGATAGACTTGTGAGTGGGAGTGATGACCAGACTATTAGGGTTTGGGATTTATCTAAAGTGAAAAATAATGAAGAATTTAGAATGTTAATTACTAATATTAAATTAAATAGTATTGCTTCTCAATATGGTTTAAAAGTTGGAGATATAATTTATAGTATAGATAATAAAAAATTTAATTTATCAGACAAATTTTTTAAATATATAAAACCAATGAAAAGTTATCTATTTAATATTATAAGAGATAATAAAAAAATTAATCTAAAAATAGATAAAACAGAAAAAATTTTTGGTTTTACTGATAAAGATATATCTATAAAAGAGATAGAGCCACAACTAAACATCTTCATAACCAAAACCAAAGAACACATAGCATGGACAAACGAAGGTTACTTCACAGCCTCAGAGAGTGCCACACAATATCTCTACTTTCATATCAACCAAGGAGTAGAGAAAGAGGCTACAGCGATACCTATGAAACGACTCTATGACCACTTTTTTCGTCCTGACCTAATCAAATTCAAACTAAATGGAGATGAAGAGGCGTACCAAAAAGCTATTAATGGTATGACCTACAAAGAAGCTCTAAGCAATCCACCACCCAAAGTAAACCTACTCACAGCAGATGAGCATAGTATCATCAAATCGGAGTTTAAATATAATGATATAACTACTACCAAACCTAAAACCAAACTCACCTTTGATGTCAAAGAGTATCAAAAAGGTGGCATAGGGCTTATCCGTATCTATCAAGAGGGAAAACTGATACAAACTATAGGAGAGGGTGATATCAATAGAACTGTAGCAGATGTATATAATGCTACAGTAGAAAACAGATTGGATAAGCAACTCAAAGTCAAACAAGTCAAACAAGTCAAAGATAAGGAGATAAGATTAGCCTCTAAAAGTGCAAATATACCTACAAATGACCAAACATCACCCAAAGATATATATAATATCACCAACAAACAAGAAGGTAATCAGACTATAGAAGCGATACTACAATCAGGTGATAATCAATTTTGTGTAGAGGCATTTAATAAAACAAATACCGTAACCTCCTATAGAGAGTGTGTCACTATCCACGCCAATATCCCCAAAAGAAAGCCAAAGCTTTATGGATTGGCAATAGGTGTCAATAAATTTAAAAAACATGGTGCAAGACTTAACAATCTCAAATATTCTGAAAATGATGCCAAGGATATAAAAAACACTATAGAGAAACAGAACCACACACTCTATGAGAGTATAGAGATAGAGACACTATTGAGCGAAGATGTATCAGAAGAGAATATATTGGCTAAACTCAAAGCCATCAAGCAAAAGGCATCTATAGATGATACTATTATATTTTATATCTCCACACACGGCACAGTAAGCAATAACGAGCTATATCTACTACCACAAAATGGAGCAAATGAGTTTATATCATTTAAAAAGCTCTTTAAAGCTATGCAATCCATACTATCACTCAAACAGATATTGATAGTAGATGCGTGTCAATCAGGACAAGCCTCCAATATAGTATCAAGTATCTATGACTCCAGAGCATCTGTCTTGGCTAAAAGTGCAGGAGTACATCTACTATTGGCTACGACCAAAACAACGGAAGCTTTTGAGTCCAAAAAGGTAAAAAATGGAGTATTTACTCATCAGATACTCACAGCACTCAAAGATAAAGAGACCGATACGAACAAAGATAATACTGTATCTATCATAGAGCTATCAGCTAGACTCAAAGCCCAAGCACACACGATAGAAAAACAGTATCCTATCATTCGTAATGTGGGTGGAGATGTGAAGCTTAGAGAGCTATGAAATAAAAATTTCATAGCTCTCTAAAAAATCTATTTTGATTATCTATAACTACAAGTCTGCCACACTAGAGCTAAACTTTGGTATAAGTATAGCTATCAAAAATAGTGGAGCTAATAGTACCAATATAATAGGTGTAAATAAAAATGCACCTGTGTTGTATCTAATACGAGCTTGTTTATTATCTACAAAACGCACTATACTTTGCCTAATACTCTCTACCAGTTGACTAATCCAATCCAATGGAATTAGAAAAATAAAGAGTGTCCCCAATATAGCTAATACTATAGCATAACCTAGTGCTATCACAGCCGATATAGGCTTTAGCAGTATAGAAGTGTTTCGTACATATACAAAGAGTCGATGTATAGTATTCCATATAATACCATTGAGCCTTTTAAAAGCTCCCGAACCACTGATAATATCTTTGAGTTCATCTTCTCCTACATTTATCATAGCATCACTTGATATTTTGGGTATGATGAGTGATATAATAAATAGTGGAGATATGGCTACCACTATAATAGGACGAAATATAAAAGAGAGTAGAGAGTCATCCACTTTCCAACTATGATTATCCATTGAGTTTACTATAGCTTTCCTAATACTATCAATAAAGCCACCAAGGTGGTCTAAAATAATAAATAGTGCAAATATCACACCCACAGGAAGCAGTATCACATTAAACCCCAAAGCCAAAATAAAAGCAAAAGGCTTCATCACCCAAGATGAGTTACCTACAAAATAAAATACATTTTTACCAGCTTGAAAATATGATTGACTTAGACTAGAAAATACTCCATTACTCATTTGGTGACCACCTTTTATAATGATTTTTTATAATATATTATAGCTTATATAACTGTAAATGTATATACCAAAAAAGTAAAATCCAAGATAGCCATCTCTTTAACCTATATTTCTTCTTTTGATATTTCTTTTTTATATTTTGCAATCCATCTAAGTAGCGTACTTCTAGCTATCTTAAAATGTTCTGCTATCTCTTGGTTTAACATTCCATCCTTTTGCATCTGGAGAGCCATAGCTGTTTTTTCATTATCAAATCTTGGTTTTCTTCCAAACTTTACTCCTCTTTTAATCGCAGAAGCTATTCGGGTACATTTAAACAATCTCCTTTTTTCGGCATCCTACTTTAAATCTAGCTTAAAGTAGTTTTCTTCATCTTATACTTCTTTATAAAACTATAAAGAGTTTGCTTGTTTACTGATAGAAGC
>Ga0193956_1000351_pt1 | contig 21770 bp, 16 predicted proteins | sample BB_7_MG_FD_140358 | JGI IMG/M metagenome (GOLD analysis project Ga0193956, IMG submission 140358) | Microbial mat bacterial communities from the Broadkill River, Lewes, Delaware, United States - BB_7_MG | ecosystem: Environmental > Aquatic > Freshwater > River > Microbial mats | place: USA...
AATGTATTTACTACATGAAACTGTGTTTTTATGTGATTAAAAGTTTTGTTTTTTAGCTAAAAAAATTGTTTTTTTGTAGAAAATTTGCGGGTCTTTGGGGTGTTGGTCTCAAGTTGCAGGTTACAGGTTGCAAGTTACACAAAGCAATATTTAGCAGTTTATACAGATATTAAAAACTAAAACTTGAAACCAAAAACCAAAACTGCAACCTGCAACCTGAAAAAAATCATTAAAAAATATTCAATTCTTATGCCAAAAAGTAAAGCCAAAACGACAACAAGTGATTTTATAGAAATTAAAAATGCTAAAATTCATAATCTAAAAAAAGTTAGCTTAAATATTCCAAGAGATAAATTTGTTGTAATTACAGGTTTATCTGGCTCTGGAAAATCATCGCTTGCCTTCAACACGCTTTACGCCGAAGGACAACGCCGATATATAGAAAGCCTATCATCTTACGCAAGGCAATTTTTGGGCAAAATAAAAAAGCCCGAAGTAGATTATATAAAAGGAATACCGCCAGCAATTGCTATTGAGCAAAAAGTAAATACCAAAAACTCTCGCTCAACAGTTGGCACGTCCACCGAAATTTACGATTATCTAAAACTTTTTTACGCACGAATTGGAAACACTTTTTCGCCAATATCTGGCAAGAAGGTAGTTAAGCACTCAATTACAGATGTAGTAAATTTTGCCTTAAAACACCCTAACGGAACAAAAATAATGATTCTTGCTCCAATAGATTTTCCAAAAGAAAGAACTATTATTCAGCAACTTACAATAATAAGCCAACAAGGATACACAAGAATTGAAAAAAAAACAGGCACAGAAAGCAAACTTATAAAAATACAAGATATTTTATCTGAAAAAGAAAAAATTACAAAAACTTCGGCCAAGAAAGACAAATTTTTTATAATTGTAGATAGAATAAAAGTGTCTGATAATGAAGATAATATAAGCAGGATTGGAGATTCCGTAGCAACTTCATTTTTTGAAGGAAAAGGAAAAACTGTTTTAAAAATAATTAATGAAAATGAAGATATTTATCAAGAATTTTCTAATAAATTTGAAGCAGATGGAACTGAATTTGAAGAACCTACCGTTCATACTTTCAATTTCAACAACCCCATTGGAGCATGCAAACTTTGTGGAGGGTTTGGCAAAATAATAGGAATTAGCGAAAAACTTGTTGTTCCAAACCAAAAATTGTCTATTTTTCAAGATGCTGTGGCTTGCTGGCGAGGCGAGAAAATGCAATACTATAAAAATCAACTTATTGAAGTTTCCGAAAAAATAAATTTCCCTATTCACAAACCATACAATAAGCTGTCTGACAGCCAAAAAGAACTTTTATGGAATGGAAATAAAGATTTTGAAGGCATAAATACTTTTTTTAAAATATTAGAATCCAAACCCCATAAAATACAGTCAAGAATAATACTTGCCAGATACAGAGGAAAAACCGATTGTCCTGATTGTAAGGGAACAAGGCTAAAAAAAGAAACATCTTATATAAAAATTGCGGGTCGGCCAATCCAAGACCTTGTGCTTATGCAAATTGGCGATTTAAAAGAATATTTTAAAAACATAAAACTCTCTGATTATGAAAAAGAAGTTACAAAAAGAATTTTGATAGAAATAAACAGCCGTCTGGAATTTTTATGCAATGTAGGACTTAGCTATCTGACTTTAAATAGATTATCTTCTACGCTTTCGGGAGGCGAATCGCAAAGAATTAATTTAGCAACCTCAATCGGTAGCAGTTTGGTAGGGGCATTGTATATTTTAGACGAACCCACAATTGGCTTACATTCAAGAGATTGCAATAGACTTATAAAAGTTTTAAGAAAATTACAAGAAATAGGAAATTCTGTTGTAGTTGTAGAACACGACGAAGATGTTATGCGAGAAGCCGACCAAATTATAGACATGGGGCCTCTTGCGGGTAGCCACGGTGGCGAGGTTGTATTTCAAGGAAATAGAGACCAATTAGTTAAAGCTAAAAATAGCCTTACGGCAAAATATTTAACAGGAGAAGAAAAAATTGCAATTCCAAAAAATCGCAGAAAAAACTCAAAACTAAACGGAAAAATAGAAATTATTGGAGCTACACATAATAATTTGAAAGACATAAATGTTAGCTTTCCGCTAAAAATAATGACAGTTGTAACAGGAGTCAGCGGGTCGGGAAAATCGTCGTTGGTGGGAGATATTTTGTTTCCTGCTTTACAGCGAAAATATGATATTTACTCATCACAAGTTGGTAGTTTTGAAGAAATTAAAGGTGATTTTAATAAACTCAGAAACGTGGAATTTGTAGATCAAAATCCGATAGGACGCTCGTCTCGTTCCAATCCGGTAACATATATTAAAGCCTACGACGAAATACGAAAATTATTTTCGCAACAGCAAGCCTCAAAAATAAACGGATTTCAGCCAGCACATTTTTCGTTTAACATAGATGGTGGCAGATGCGATGAATGTCAGGGAGATGGAACAATTACAATAGAAATGCAATTTATGGCAGACGTGGTTCTTACTTGCGAAAGTTGCAACGGAAAACGCTTTAAAGAAGATGTTTTGGAAGTGAAATTTAAGAACAAAAATATTTATGATATTCTTGAACTAACGGTGGACGATGCTATTGAATTTTTTGGCGGCGAGCAAACTCTGGAACGCAAAATTAAGCAAAAATTACAAGTTTTGTCTGATGTAGGTTTGGGATATGTAAAACTTGGGCAAGCGTCAAATTCTCTTAGTGGTGGTGAAAGTCAGCGAATTAAACTCGCCTCATTTCTTATTCACGACAAAAAAGACAAACCCACCATGTTTATTTTTGACGAACCCACAACAGGACTTCATTTTCATGATATAAAAAAACTACTCGCAGCCTTCAACGCTCTTTTAGAAAACGGGCACACAATTATTATTATTGAGCATAATTTAGAAATTATAAAAAATGCCGATTGGATTATTGACATTGGTGCCGAAGGCGGTGCAGATGGCGGAAACATTGTTTTTGAAGGCACGCCAGAAGAACTTATAAAATGTGAAGAATCATATACAGGGCATTTTTTAAAACCTATTTTAGAAAATATCTAAAAAAAAGTGTTTAGTTTACAAAAAAACTAAACACTCAAAATTAAAAATTTTATTTTATTATTTTTTGGCAACAAAAAAGTTTATAATTTTTTCATTTTTGTTTCCGAGTTTATCGTCGGCAACTATTTTCACTGTATAAAATTGCTCTTTTGAAATCAAATTTAATTTTGTGATATTATCGGCACTATAATATTTTATAAGTTTACCACCATTTATTGAAAAATAAATATCCTCTTCGCCAGTATTTTTGTCGGTTGCCGACAAATACATTTTAGAATATGGTGGGTAAACTGGATAATTCACTCCATTTTTTGCCTCTTGGCGAATTGGCTCTATGCTAAAATTTACATAAATTTCTGGTGGCTCGTTGTCCACAAAAACAATGCTTTTTTTAGTTTGCTCAACGTTATTTACATTGTCGGTAGTTTTAAATTCTATTATTTGCAAACCATTTTCAGAAATTTTAAAACTATTTTCATAAGTTATAAAGCCCTTATTATTAACGGAATATTCTGTTTTTTTAATACCAGATTCTCCATCATTTGAAAAAAGTTTAATTTCAGTTTCCTTATTTATAAAAAGCGTATCTCTGTGGAAAAATTGAGGCTCGCTATAGTCAATATAGGACGTTGGAGCGGTTTTGTCTAAAAATACGGTTGTTTTGCTAATGCTACTTGTATTTTCAACAACATCTTGCGAATAATATTTTATAGTTTGATAACCCTCTTTGTCCAAAAAAGGACTTTCATTTTCATAAGTATTAAATCCTTCGGAATTATAGCTGAATTTTATAAACTCAATATCCGAAACATTGTCTTTTGACGTTATTTTAAATTTAGTTCTGTTAGACACAAATAAACTATTTCCTTTATATTGGTCGCCAATTACCTCAAAATCAACAGTTGGTGCAGTTTTATCTACCGTAAAATTCATAGAAAAATTAGAATTTGTATTTTCTCCCAAATCTCCAAAACTGGAATTTCCTACATTATCTACGGCATAAAAACTAAGTCTATGTTCGCCTCCCATAAAAGCATAAGCAGAAATTGGCTTTGTATAAAGATTTGATTTACCGTCGTCTATAACATAATAAATTGCTTTTACTCCCGACATATTATCTTCGGCTTCCAACGAAATTGTTGCATCTTGCGAAAGAACATTTCCGAAAGTTTCGCCATTAATTTTTTTGATAGTTATGGGAGCAGTCAAATCTAAAGCAAAATTATTTTGTCTAATTTCCTCCACATTTCCAAGATTATCTACGGCATAAAATTTAAAATCTATATTTTCACTTTCGTTATCTGGCTCTATTATAGAAGTATATGGCTGATATTTTTCGCCATTCAACGAATAATATATTTTGTCAAGCCCCGAAATTTCGTCTTTTGAAATTAATTTTATTTCCAAACCTTTGCCATAATATTTTTTGCCATTGGCAACATATTTTGTCGAGTTGTTAAAATACTGTTTTGTTTCGGGAGCAGTGCCGTCCGAGCCAATTTCAAAACGCAAATCGTGTGTTGGATAATCTATTTTTTTTGTGATATTATTTACTGCTGGTGAAATCCTTATTGTATTATAACCATCTGAATCTAAATACATTGGATTTGTGTATTGCGGAGAGGTTTCACTTTTCAACAAAACATCATCTTTGGTATCTGTTGGCGAAGTAGAAATCCAAAAATACAATGGTTGGTTTCTATTGTAATAAAAATTTCCGTCTTCATCTATATAATATTTTTGCTCGTGAACTGGTTGCTCTTGCGAAAAAGCATTTGAACAAAAGAAGACAAAAACTGTTGTAAAAATAAGAGTGTAAGGTTTCATTTTTTTATTTTTTAATTATTTTCTTGAACAACAAAGATATAATTTTTTTGAAAATATTTTAACAATAAAACTTTTTTTTATCAGAAATGTATTTTTTCCACTTATCTAAATTAAAATAAATTATTTTATTACTTTTTGTTATTGTTTTTTTTAAAAAAAGAATTTATAAATAAAAAAAGACTGGATATGTGAAAAAATTGCATAAAACTACATAAAATCACAAAAAAAAAGCAAAAATTCAATAATTTAAAATAAATTATGCAACGTAAGTAGTTCAAAGTAGTCTGTAATACAAACAAACATTCATAACAAATAAAAACATATAAAATGGAAAATTTTGAAGATAAAATAGAAAAATTGCAGCATAAAATAAACTTGCAACACAAAATATACAAATTTGTATTATATTCAACTATAACCTTTATTTCGTTACTAATAATTTATATTGTAGGAAATTTAATAGGATTAATTTAATACTAACTCGTTATTTTTTTCTTTTAAAAAAAACTCTAAAACAATTATTTGCTTATCTTTCAAAAAACGATAGCTACACAAATGTGTAGCTATCGTTTTTTTTATTCTTTTTTTTATAAAATTAAAATATTATTAAACACTAAATAAAACAAAATAAATTATTTACAGATATGAAATTTTTATTAAGACGCTTAGATTTCCTAAATTCATTTTTTTTTTATGTTTTAATTATTATTTTTGTTTTTTTAAGTAAATTATAAGCAACGCTTCACTATTTTTATGTAATAAAATGATTATTTAGATATTTATATTTTTTATGATATTAAAGAATAAACAACTAATAATCTTTTTTTTAATTTAAAAACTAACACGAAAATATAAGCACAAAAATAACCAATATAAAAACACCTATCAATGGAAAAAAAAGCACTAAAAGGAGGAGAATTTTTAATAAAAACAACATTAGCAGAAGATATTTTTATTCCCGAAGAATTTAACGAAGAACAATTAATGATTGCACAATCGTGCAAAGATTTTTTGGACGCAGAACTATACCCAATAGCTGACCGAATAGACAAAATGGAAGAAGGCTTGATGGCACAAACTCTCAAAAAATCAGGAGAATACGGACTACTTGGAATTTCAGTTCCAGAAGAATATGAAGGATTTGGACAATCATTTGTAACCTCAATGCTCTCCAGTGATGTTATGGGGGCTGGATATTCATTCTCTGTTGCATATTCGGCACACACAGGAATAGGCACATTACCAATAGTTTATTACGGAAACGAAGAACAAAAACAAAAATACTTACCAAAACTTGCTACTGGCGAATGGCTTGGTGCTTACTGCCTTACCGAACCAGGAGCAGGTTCTGACGCAAACTCTGGAACTACAAAAGCAACTCTTTCCGAAGACGGAAAACACTACATTCTTAACGGACAAAAAATGTGGATAACAAACGGTGGTTTTGCCGATGTTTACACGGTTTTTGCAAAAATTGATAACGACAGAATTTTAAGTGCTTTTATAGTAGAAAAAAACTTCCCTGGAATATCTACAAATGTAGAAGAGAAAAAAATGGGAATCAAAGGCTCTTCAACTGTTCAGGTTTTTCTTAACGATTGCAAAGTGCCTGTAGAAAACATGCTTGGAAAAAGAGGAGAAGGTTTTAGAATTGCCCTAAATATATTAAACTTAGGACGTATAAAACTTGGAGCAAATGTAAACGGTGCCGCTAAAAGAGCAATAGACCAGTCTGTTAGATATTCTAACGAAAGAAAACAATTTAGAAGTTTACTCTCTACTTTTGGTGCAATAAAATTCAAACTTGCAGAACAAGTTATTAGAGTATTTGCCAACGAATCGGCAGTTTACAGAGCAAGCCAAAACGTAGAAGATGCTGTTCAAATGTATATTAAAGAAGGAATGGACGTAGGACTTGCACAAGTAGAAGCACAACGAAAATATGTTATTGAAGCAGCATTGCTAAAAGTATATGGCTCGGAAATGCTTGATTATGTAGTAGATGAAGGCGTGCAAATACACGGAGGAATGGGCTACTCGGCAGAAACCGAAATAGAACGCTCTTACAGAGACTCACGAATAAATCGTATCTTTGAAGGAACTAACGAAATTAACCGAATGGTAGTTTCCGACACGCTTATCAAAAAAGGAATGAAAAAAGAAATCGCTTTTATGCCTGCAGCAGAACAAGTGATGAACTCTATTGAAAATCTTGGACATAAACCAGAATTTACAGGAGAATATTTTGATATTGTTAAACAAATTACTCAAAACCTTAAAAATGCAACCATTTTAATAACCAAAGCTGCAATGGACAGCTTAGGACGAAAAATTGGTAGAGAACAAGAAGTGTTATTCAACCTTGCAGACATGATGACACAAACTTATGTTGTTGAATCTACGGCACTGAGAGTAGAAAAAATGCAAAATATGGTTGATGCCGAAAAATTTGAACTATTCAAAGATATGCTAAATGTTTTACAATACGAATCGGCACACATTATTAATAAAGCTGGAACGGACGCTGTTTTTAATTGTATAAAAGAAGAAGAACAATGCAAAATTTTAAAAGCTCTTTCTTATTTTACAAAAGTAAAACCTACAAACTACAAAGAAGCAAGACAACGAATTGCGAACAAACTAATTGAAGATAACAAATTCAATTTTACATATTAAAAGCAATTAGCGATTGGCTACGCAAAGCCTTGAAAAGCCAACAGCTAAAAGCCAATCGCTAAAAAACAACAATTATTAATCCCTAAATTTAAAAACATGAAAAAAGTAAGTTTATTCTCAATGCTATTTGCACTAACAATGTTTCTACTCGTTAGCTGCGAAGGCAACAAAAAAACAAATAAAGAAGGCAACAACGAAGAAGGCACTAATACAGAAGAAGTTGAAAACAACAATGAAGAAACAGCAGAAGTTAATACAAATAATGTAAAAGCTGAAACATTTACATCAGAAGATGGTAGCTTTAAAATTAACTTCCCTGGCAAACCAAGTAAAGACGAATCTCCTGTTCAAACAGAACTCGGAAACTTAGAAATGGTTACATACATGTATGAAGAAGGAATGTCTGCATATATGGTAGCTTATTCTGACTATCCAGAAGCAGCAATAAAAGCCTCAGAACCATACGAACTACTTGAAGGAGCAAAAGGTGGATACCTTGGAAATATTGGACTAACTGTTACAAAAGAAAATAACAAAAGTGAATTAGACGGAGTTCCTGGAATATATTTTGAAGCAGAAGGTGGAGGTTACTACACTGCTGTTCAAGATTATTTATTAGAAAACAGACTTTATCAAATAGCTATTCTTCGTTTAGACAGAGCTCCAAATCAAAAAGAAATTGACGACTTTATTAAATCTTTTGAATTTTTAGATAAGTAATTTATTATTTATTCTTAATTATTTAATAACAGGCTTTTGCATTACAATTAGCATATTATAAATTTAAAAAGATGTTGTAAATATTTCACAACATCTTAAAATTATTATAAAACTATTTTATCAATGAAAAATAAAGAGGTTAATTTTTAACCTCTTTGTTTTTATAAAAAAATGTAATTATGAAAACAAAAAACATTATTTTGATATTTGCTATATCTCTATTTTTTGTAAGTAGCTGTGGTATAATGAATAAAACAAACAATAAAGATTATTTCACTTCTCATGATGAAAATTTTAAAGTCAATTTCCCCGGCACACCCTCCAAAGAAGAATCTAATGTGGAAACCGATGCTGGAACAATACCAATGGTAACTTATATGTATGAAGGCTCAAATTCTGCATATATGATAGCCTGTGCCGATTACCCTATGGAAATAATAAAAGCCTCAGAACTCTACGAACTACTTGAAGGAGCAAAAGGAGGATACCTTGGAAATCTTGGATTAACTGTTACAAAAGAAAATAACAAAAGTGATTTAGATGGAGTGCCCGGTGTTTATTTTGAAGCAGAAGGAGGAGGTTACTATACTGTTGTTCAAGATTATTTATTAGAAAACAGACTTTATCAAATAGCTATTCTTCGTTTAGATAGAGCCCCAACTCAAAAAGAAATTAATGATTTTATTAAATCTTTTGAATTTTTAGAAAAATAAAATCAAGATATATTTTCACATTATTATTGTTGTTTACCTTTCATCTGGTTAAAAATTATTTTTAATCATACCCTTGTGTGGAGAAGTTTTATATTCCGTAAGCTATAAAAGCCCTCATAAGAGTTTTAACTAAAATTAAGAGAAAATAATTATTTTTTTTATAAAAAAAATTAATATTATTAACTATTTTTGCGTTTGCATAAGTAGTGAAATTTAGAAAAATATCAATTTTAATTTTTCACACTTAAATCTTTCATCACTCCCTTGTGTATGACTGATTTATAATGAGTTAGCTATAAATAACCCGAATGGGTGTTTCATTTTACATTAAAAAACTATGTTTTCACTTCTCAAAAAAGAAATTTCTACCTTTTTCAGTTCAATAATTGGCTATATTGTAATAATAGTTTTTTTGCTTGCCAATGGTCTGATTATGTGGATATTTCCCGGCAGCATGAATATTCTTGAAGGAGGCTATGCCACAATCGACACCTTATTTTATATAGCTCCTTGGGTATTTTTATTCCTGATTCCGGCAGTAACAATGAGACTTTTTGCCGAAGAAAAACGAACTGGAACAATAGAAACCCTGTTTACCAAACCAATAACTAATTTTCAGATAATTTTTGCAAAATATTTTGCAGGCTTATCGCTCGTTATTTTTTCGCTTTTGCCAACACTAATTTATTATTTTTCAGTATATTTTTGGCTTGGCGACAACGTAGTTATTGATGGAAAAATTCAACACATTATAGACTCGGGGGGCACTATGGGAGCATATATAGGGCTTTTCTTTCTTGCCAGCATTTATGTAGCTATTGGAGTTTTTTCATCATCAATAACTGAAAATCAGATAGTTGCTTTTATCATTGCAATGATTATTTCATTCTTCTTTTTTATAGGTTTTGAGTCTATTAGCTCGTTTTCCTTTTGGGGTAGTTTTGGCGATATTATTGATGCTCTGGGAATTAACAACCACTACAAATCTATGAGTAGGGGAGTTATTGATACCAAAGATGTGATGTATTTTTTGAGTGTAATTGCTGTTTTTGTGCTATTTACAAATCTTATTTTGCAAAAACGAACTAAAATTAATAAAAATCAGATAATAAAAATTTCTGCAATTTTGTTAATTATTGTTATGCTAAACATTATTTCGTCCTTTGTTTTTGAGCGTTTTGACCTTACTTCTGAAAAAAGATACACACTCTCCAATTATACAAAAACACAACTTTCGGAAATGGAACAACAAATTTATATAACAATTTATTTAGATGGAAGAAAACTTCCTGTTCCTTTCAAAAAAATGAAAAGTTCGGTAAAAGAATTATTAGACGAATTTAAAATTTATGCCGATGATAATATTGAATATGAGTTTATTAACCCAAACAGCAAAGATAAAAACGAGCAAAGAATTCTTTCCGAAAGATTTGCAAAACTTGGAATAGTTCCCGTAGAAAGTAGCAATGTGGAAGAGAACGAAGGGCAGGCGACTTTTACAAATATTTTCCCCAGTGCAATAATCACATATACAGCTTATTATGCAGAAAAAGACACTTTGATAACTCGTGATATTGGAATAAATTTATTAAATAATGACCCAAATTTTGAGCAATCAAGCGAAATAAATATAAATAATTCTATTAACACCTTGGAATACAAATTTATAAATGAAATTAATAAAATTAGTAGAGACAAAAAACCGAAAATTGTTTTTATAGAAGGTCATGGAGAATTACCTGAATTAGAAGTTGTTTCGCTGCAAGCTCGTTTGTCTGAATATTACAAAGTTATGCGAGGAAAAATTGGCGGAAAATATGGAATTTTAGATGGCTATCAGGCTGCAATTATTGCTAAGCCAACAAAAGAATTTAGCGAAGACGATAAATTTGTATTAGATCAATATGTAATGAATGGAGGAAAAATACTTTGGCTTGTAGATGGGGTAAATGTAGATATGGATAGTATTTTAATATACAATAAAACTTTTGCAATGCCAGCTAATTTAGAACAGTTAAAGATTGAAGACCAGCTGTTTAAGTATGGAGCAAGAGTAAATACAGATATAATTCAAGACCAAGTTTGTTCTCCAATTTTGCTCAAAGGAATGACCCAAACTGGCGAAGAAAGAGACCACATGTTTAACTGGCATTATTTTCCAGTATTAATGACTAAAAATAATCATGTTATAAATAAATATATTAATGTTCTTAAAACAGAATTTGTTAGTTCAATAGACACTGTTGGAAAAAATCCTGAAATTAAAAAAACTATTTTGCTCGCAAGTTCGTCTAATACTCATAAAATAGGTGTAAATATGCCTCTTGAAATTAGTTTTGATGAAATAAATAAACCTGCCGACCCAAAACTTTTTACAGCACAAGACATTCCTGTTGCAGTTTTGCTTGAAGGTAATTTTAATTCACTTTTTGAAGGAAGAATGATAGACAATTATCTGAAAGATAAGTCTTTATTTCTGAAAAAAAGCAAGCCTACAAAAATGATTATCGTGGCAGACGGAGATATTGCCAAAAATGTAGTAAAATCTAACGGAGAAATTCAACCGCTCGGATTTGACAAATATTCGCTTCTTAATTTTGAAGGCAACGAGGAATTTCTGCTCAATTCGCTAAACTATCTTTGCGACGACGAAGGGCTAATGACTATTCGTGCCAGACAATTTAAACTTAGGCTTTTGGACAAAGATTTGGTGAAAAAACAAAAATTATTTTGGCAAACAATTAATGTAGCTTTGCCTATTTTTATAATAATTTTATTCGGAATTTTTATGTTCTTTTATAGAAAAATGAAATACGGAAGAGTGAAATAGAGTCGTAATTTTAATTGTTAAACAAAAAAAGAAAAATTGACACTGCGTCAATTTTTCTTTTTTATTTATCTAATTTTTTCCTTTAAGCATTTTTAAAAAAGCAACTTCTTTGGGTTCAAGAAACCTCCAATAGCCTCGTCGTAAGTGCTTTTTGGTAAGTCCTGCAAAATATGTGCGGTCAAGACGAACAACTTCATAGCCCATTTTTTCAAAAATCCTACGAATAATTCTATTTTTCCCCGAATGAATTTCTACACCAATTTCTCTTTTGTCGTCGTTGTTGGTATAGCTAATTTTATCTACTTTAATAAAGCCATCTTCTAATTCTATACCATTGCCAATTTCCACTAAATCTGTCTTACTCAATACTTTATCCAAAGTAACAAAATAGACTTTAGAAATATTACTACTTGGGTGTGTTAGTTTGCTTGTTAGGTTACCATCATTTGTAAGTAAAATTACTCCAGTTGTATTTCTGTCCAAACGCCCTACTGGATAGACTCTTTCTTTTACTTTGCCGTGTAGTAAATCCACAATAGTAAGTCGGTCTTCAGTGTCCTTTAAAGTAGTTATGGTGTTGCGAGGTTTGTTCATTATTATATAAACATTTTTTTCGCCTCTAAGCAATTTTCCGTTATGTTTAACAACATCTCCGGGTTGCACTTTCGCCCCAAGTTCTGTTACAACTTTCCCATTTATAGTTATTTCGCCAGCTTGTATATGCTCATCTGCCTTGCGACGAGAGCATAAACCCGAATTTGCAATATATTTGTTTAACCTAATTCCCGACGATTTTTCTTCTTCGGTCTGTTCTATTTTTTCGTCCTTCTTATAAGGCTTTTTATTATACTTACCTTCTTTTTTATAAGGTTTTCTGTCCGTTTTTTTTTCTTTTTTATCTATTTTTTTATAAGGTTTTTTATCTTTTTTTTGTTCCATTTTTATTATTAAATTATGAATTGTGATTATAGATTAGATTTTATATAAAAAACTAATAATAAAAATAAGTAAGTAGTAAGACAAATAAATAATACTTTTGTTTCCAATAAACTAATTATCAAGCGAAAGCTAATTTATAACTAAAAACTAAAAATTAAACACTCTTTTATTTATTATTTTTTTATAAAAAACAAAAGTAAACATTTTTTTGCATTTTTCATAAAAAACAAAAAAAACTATATCTTTGTATTTTAAAATTGTAAAATTGTAAATATGTCAAGTTGTTAAATTAGTGTTTTTTAATGCTTTACAGGAAATGCAATAAAACAATCAAACTTATTTTAAATGAATACAGCACTTTTTATAGCTCGCAAAATAACAAATAACAAAGAAAATAATAAAAATATTTCTAATTCTATTATTTCCATTGCAATTATTGCCATTGCTCTAAGCCTTTCGGTAATGATACTTTCTGTTGCAATAATTACAGGTTTTAAAAAAGAAATTAGGGAAAAAGTTATTGGTTTTGGCTCTCACATAGTTATTATGAACCACGATACAAACACGTCTTATGAAACTGTGCCGATAAAAAAAAATCAAGATTTTTATAAAAATATAACAGAAGTTCAAGGAATAAAACATATTCAACCCTTTGCCATAAAAGCAGGAATAATAAAAACAAATAGTCAAATACAAGGCGTTGTTTTAAAAGGAGTTGGAAGTGATTTTGACTGGTCTTTTTTTGAAAAAAACATTGTTGAAGGACGACATTTTACTGTTAAAGATGGCGAAAAAACTACCGAAGTTATTATTTCAAAATATATTTCTAACTTATTGAAATTGAACGTTGAAGATGATTTAGTGATGTATTTTATACAAAACCCTCCACGATTTAGAAAATACAAAATTGTAGGAATTTACGACACAGGTTTGGAGGAATTTGATAAAATATATGTTCTCACGGATATTGCAGATATTCAAAAACTTAACGACTGGACAGACTCAAACGAAGAGCTTGTTACCGGTTTTGAAATTTTAATTGATGATTATAATAATTTAGACCAACTTACAAACGAAGTTAGGAATAGAGTGGCACTTAAATTTGATGAAAATGGGAACAAACTACGTGTAGATAATATTAAAGATGCCAACCCACAAATATTTGATTGGCTGGCACTTACAGACATGAATGTCTGGGTTATTCTTTCAATTATGCTTTTTGTTGCAACTATAAATATGGTGTCGGGGCTGTTAATAATTATTTTAGAACGCACAAATATGATTGGAATTTTAAAAGCTCTCGGTAGCTCAAATTCTGGAATACAAAAGATATTTATTTACAACGCAATTTTTATAATGGGAAAAGGTATATTATGGGGCAATGCTATAGGCTTGTCTATTAGTTTTATACAATACTTTTTTCATATAATTCCGTTAAATGCTTCGTCTTACTATGTAGATACTGTTCCAATAAATATTCAACCTTTGGATATTTTATTATTAAATGTAGGAACTCTGATAATCACAACTTTAATATTAATTATTCCTTCATTTATTATCACAAAAATAGAACCAATTAAAGCAATTAGATTTAATTAAAACTAATAAATAAATATAAAAAAAATATTTTATACAATTCCTAAACTATCATAAAAATCTGGATAAGATTTTTTAACGCTTTCTGAATTATCTATAATTATTTTATTTTCAGCACTTAATGCAACTATTGCAGCAGCCATTGCAATTCGGTGGTCGTTGTTAGAATCAATTTTGCCACCTAAAACATTGCCACCAGTTATGTGCATAAAATCTCCTTTTAAATCTATTTTTATACCAATTTTAGAAAATTCTTTTTGCAAAACAATAGCTCTATTACTTTCTTTATGAGTTAATCTGCTAATTCCCTTAATCTTAGAAATTCCTTTGCAATATGCCGCCATGCTTACCAACGGTGGAAAAAGGTCGGGGCAATCTGTTGCATCAAATTCAAATGCAGAAAGTTCGCTTTTTTCTGTTACAATTAGATTTTCTGAAATTCTAATTTTTCCACCAGATAGTTTTATCGCTTTAATTATTTCTTTATCAGCTTGTAAAGAGTCTAAATTTAGATTTTCAACCTCCGATTTTCCTGCAATAAGTCCTGCTACAAGCAAAAAAGATGCTCCGCTCCAATCTCCTTCAATATTATATTTTTTTATATTATATTTTTGATTGCCTTTGATTTTAAAAATCTTATAATTTAGATTTTCTACATCTACACCAAAATCTTGCATCATACTGATTGTTAAATCAATATAAGGCTTGCTTTTTAAATTATTCACAATTATTTCCGAATTATTTTCGGCATTTGCCAATGCAATAAGCAGACCTGTAAGCACTTGCGAACTTTGCGAACCATCAATTTCTGCTACACCTCCTTTCAATTTGCCATAAATTTTCAAAGGCAAAAATCCATTTGTAGTTTCACACTCAACACCAAGTTTATTCAAAGCCTCCTCAATTCCTAAAACGGGGCGTTTTAATAGTGAGCCTTCGCCAGTTACCGTGAAATTTTTATCAAAAAGCGACAAAATTGGACTAAACATTCTAACTCCAAGCCCTGATTCTCCGCAGTTTATTTCGGTTTTTATCAAATTATTTTCAAAAATAATTGTTACTCTTTCTGCTTCTTTTTTTACGCTTGCTCCTAAGTTTTCTGCAATTTTGAGAACAGCCAAAGCATCGTTGCAATAAGATGGATTGGTTAGCACAACTTCCGATTTTACCAAAACTGCCATTGCAACAGCTCTTTGCATCGCACTTTTAGACGCAGGAGCTTTTATTTTTTTATAAAATTTTTGAGGATATATTGTTTGTTTCATTTTGCAAATAAAATATTTTTATCTTTTTCATAAAAATTATTTGGAAAGTTTTAAAATATTATTTTTATTTGTAATCTCATAAAACAAAAAAACATGAAAATTTTTCAATCGACAAATTGGTGGTGGCAAATTTTACCTTACAAAATATGTGAGTAAGCACCCCATTGTATCTAAAAATATAATAAAAACGGCTTGTTAAACTCATAACAAGCCGTTTTTTTATAAAAAAATCTAAAAAAATGAATATTTTTCCTAAAATTAAAAAAATTATTGCAGATACAGTTACACCTGTTTCACTTTATTTAAAACTACGTAAAAAATATACAAATTGCTTATTATTAGAAAGTTCTGACTATAATAGCCGGGAAAATAATAGCATGTCTTTTATCTGTTTTGAACCTATCGCAACCATTAGTGCCGAAAAAAATGTCGCTAAAATAATATCAGGAAATAAAACACTTGAAACGCAAATTTCAGACGAAAATTTTACCGAAGTATTTAATAATTTTATTTCAGATATTAATGTAAAATCAGATAATAAGATTGTAAAATTCAGTGGCTTATTTGGATATTTTGCATATAATTCTGTTCAATATTTTGAAAATATTAAAATTGAAAATAAAAAAACAGATTCGGCACAAATTCCATCTTTACAATTTAGTTTTTTCAAATATGTTATAGTTTTTAATCACTTTAACAGCGATTTAACTATAATTGAAAATCTCCAATCCGAGGAAAAAAGCGAAATTACTAAAATTGAAGCCTTAATAGAAGATAAGAATTTTTCAACATCAAAATTTGAATTATCAGGAAATGAAAGTTCAAATATTACTGATAATGAGTTTATTGAAATGGTGAAAAAAGGCAAACAACATTGCAAACGTGGCGATGTTTTTCAAATAGTTCTTTCTCGGCAATTTTCGCAAAACTTTGAGGGTGATGATTTTAATGTTTACCGAAGTTTACGCTCAATAAATCCCTCTCCTTATCTTTTTTATTTTAATTACGAAAATTTTAATCTTATGGGGTCGTCTCCCGAAGCACAAATTAAAATCGCAAATAATAAGGCAATTATTAATCCAATCGCAGGAACTTACAAAAGAACTGGCAATATGGAAGAGGATAAAGTATTGGCAAACAAATTGTTAAATGATAAAAAAGAAAATGCCGAACATGTTATGCTCGTAGATTTAGCAAGAAACGACCTTAGTAGAAATGCTAAAAATGTAGAAGTAGAAATTTATAAGGAAATACAATATTTTAGCCACGTAATTCATATTGTTTCTACTGTAAAAGGCGATTTTAGTGGAAACTCCCCTAAATTTATTGCAAACACCTTTCCCGCAGGAACTTTGAGTGGTGCTCCAAAATATAAAGCAATGGAACTTATCAATAAATATGAAAATCAGGACAGAGGCTTTTATGGCGGTGCTGTTGGTTTTATTGGATTAAATGGCGATGTAAATATGGCAATCGCAATTCGTTCTTTTGTTAGTAAAAATAATACCTTATATTATCAGGCAGGAGCAGGAGTGGTAGAGCAATCTGTTGAAAACAACGAACTTAACGAAGTAAATAACAAACTTTCGGCTTTAAAAAAAGCTGTAATAATGGCAGAAAATTTAAAATAAATAATTTACAAATATATAAAAATGAAAATACTTGTTCTTGATAATTACGACTCTTTTACATACAACTTGGTTCAATATATTGAAGAAATTGAGGGTTGTGAAGTAGATGTTTTTCGTAACGATAAAATTTCTATTGACGAAATACAAAAATATGATAAAATAGTTCTTTCGCCTGGTCCCGGTGTTCCAGACGAGGCTGGAATTATGAAAGAAGTTATAAAAAAATATGCAGAAACAAAACCAATTTTTGGAGTGTGTTTGGGTTTGCAAGCCATTGCAGAAGTTTTTGGCGGAAGCATAAAAAACATGAACAAAGTGTATCATGGAGTTGCAACAACGATGACTCAAAAAACAGCAGATGAAATTTTATTTCAAAATATTCCAGAAAAATTTGAAGCAGGACGCTACCATTCGTGGATAGTTGAAAATGAGGAACTTCCAGAAGTTTTGCAAATTACAGCCGAAGACGACGAAAATAGAATAATGGCTCTTTCGCACAAAAAATTTAATGTAAAAGGAGTGCAATTTCACCCAGAAAGCGTGCTAACTCCACATGGCAAAAAAATGATAGAAAATTTTATAAACAATTAGAATATATGAAAAAAATATTAGAAAAATTATTTAATAATCAGATACTTACAAAAATAGAAGCTGAAAATACTTTAACAAAAATTGCCTCAGGAGAATATAATAATTCTCAAATTGCATCATTTTTAACAGTATTTTTGATGCGAGAAATTTCGGTAGAAGAGCTTGCCGGATTTCGCAAAGCACTTTTAAATTTGTCTATAAAATTAGACTTTTCAGATTTTAACACAATAGACCTCTGCGGAACTGGTGGCGACAGCAAAAACACCTTTAATATTTCCACTCTCAGTTCGTTTGTTGTGGCGGGAGCTGGCTATAAAGTTGCAAAACACGGAAACTACGGCGTGTCGTCGGTAAGTGGTTCGTCTAATATGTTGGAACATTTTGGTTATAAGTTTACTAACGATAATAGTATTCTGAAAAAACAACTTGAAACTGCAAATATTTGTTTTTTACATGCTCCACTTTTTCACCCAGCTATGAAAGCTGTCGCTCCTGTGCGTAAAGAGTTGAAAATGAAAACTATATTTAATCTTTTGGGACCAATAGTTAATCCAAGTAACCCTGGGAATCAGCTTGTTGGAGTTTTTGATTTGAAAACAGCAGAACTATACGGAAAACTTTTTTCAACTTTGGATAAAAATTATGCTATCGTCCACACAATAAGCGGTTACGACGAAATTTCTTTGACTGATGATTTTAAAATTATCACTAAAAATGAAAATAAAATTGTTTCGCCAAAAAATTTAGGATTTAAAACCTACGAAGAAAAAGCACTTGAAGGGGGAAAAACTATTAAAGAAGCTGCCAAAATATTTCAAACAATTATTGAAGGAAATGGGAGCGAGGCACAAAATAATGTTGTTCTTGCAAATGCGGCTTATGCAATTCAAACAATTAGTAATAAATCATTTGAAGAATCATTTAAAGAAGCAGAAAATTCTCTTTTTTATAAAAAAGCATTAGAAAAATTTAAAAAATTACTTGAAAAATAAAATGAACATACTTGAAAAAATAACCCAACACAAAATTAAAGAAATAGCAGAACGTAGTGAACTTTATCCAATTAAATTATTGGAAAAGAGCATATTTTTTGAATCTCCAACTATTTCGCTCAAAAAATATTTATTGCGTGAAGATAAATCGGGAATTATTGCCGAATTTAAACGAAAATCGCCATCAAAAGGCTTTATAAATAAATATGCCAAACCCGAAAAAGTTTCGGTAGAATATATGCAAGCTGGAGCGTCTGCATTGTCGGTTCTTACTGATAATAAGTTTTTTGGAGGTAGTTGCGAAGATTTAAAAATTGTAAGAAAATATAACTATTGCCCTGTTTTGCGTAAGGATTTTATTATTGATGAATATCAAATTATTGAAGCAAAATCTATTGGGGCAGATGCAATTTTGCTAATTGCTGCAATTTTAAGCAAAAATCAAATTATACAATTTGAAAAATTAGCAAAGTCCTTAAACTTAGAAATTTTATTTGAAGTTCACAACAAAGAAGAGTTAGAAAAAATTGAGCTTGACAATAAAATTATTGGAGTAAACAACAGAAATCTTAAAACTTTTGAAACAAATATTCAAACTTCAATAGATTTAAGTAGTTTTATACCAGATAATTGTGTAAAAGTTTCGGAAAGTGGAATTTCAAAAATTGAAAATATTATTGAACTGAAAAAATACGGATTTAATGGTTTTTTGATTGGTGAAAATTTTATGAAATCCGAAAGTCCTGGAAGAGCTTGTGCTAATTTTATTAAAAAATTAAAATAAAACCATTATTGATGGATTTTATTGCGGACGCATTAAAAATAAAAATAATTATATTTAGTAGATGAAAATAAAAGTTTGCGGAATGAAAATTCCTGAAAATATTGAAAAATTATCCAAATTAGATATTGATTTTATGGGGTTTATTTTTTATCAAAAATCTAAAAGATATACCGATAAAGTTCCTGTGAAAATTACTGAAAATGTTAAAAAAGTAGGAGTTTTTGTAAACGAAGATTTGGGAATTCTGACAAAGATAGTTAAAGAAAACAGCTTACAATATGTTCAGCTTCATGGAAACGAAACAATAGAATATTGCAAAAAAGTTAGTCAAAAAAACATCAAAATAATAAAAGCATTTAGCGTTGATGATAACTTTGATTTCAATATAACTTGCAGATACCAAACATTTTGTGATTATTTTGTTTTTGATACAAAAGGCAAAAATTATGGAGGCAATGGAATAAAGTTTAACTGGGAAATTTTAGAAAATTACAAAGGTGAAACTCCATTTTTACTAAGCGGAGGAATAAGTTCAAAAGACTTAGATGCTATAAAAAAATATAATCATAAAAGGTTTGCTGGAATTGACATAAATAGCGGTTTTGAAATTGAACCAGGAAATAAAAATATTTTAGAAATAGAAAATTTTATCACAAAATTATGAAACCCTCGTTGAGGGCTTTTATCGCTTACGCATTAAAAAACAATTCCACACAAAGAAATGATTAAAATAAATTTAAAACAGATGAAATATCAAATAAATAATAAAGGATTTTATGGCAAATTTGGCGGTGCATATATCCCCGAAATGCTTTATCCAAATGTTGCAGAATTACAAGAAAATTATGTTCAAATTATTGAAAGTAAGGAGTTTCAAGAAGAGTATAAAAATTTATTAGAATATTATGTTGGTCGTCCAACACCGTTGTATTTTGCAAAAAGACTTTCGGAAAAATACAGCACAAATATTTTTTTGAAGCGAGAAGATTTGGCACACACTGGGGCACACAAAATTAATAATACGATTGGGCAAATTTTGATTGCTGAAAAACTTGGCAAAAAAAGAATTATTGCCGAAACAGGAGCGGGACAGCATGGAGTTGCAACGGCTACGGTTTGTGCCTTAAAGGGTTTAGAATGCACGGTTTACATGGGCGAAACCGACATAAAAAGACAAGCTCCAAACGTTGCCAGAATGAAAATGCTGGGAGCAAAAGTTATACCTGCAATGAGTGGAAGTAGAACGCTTAAAGATGCTGTAAATGAGGCTATAAGAGCATGGATTTCTAACCCAAAAGATACATATTATTTAATAGGTTCGGTGGTGGGACCTCACCCATATCCTGACATGGTTGCTCGCCTTCAAGCAGTTATAAGCGAGGAAATGAAAATTCAGCTAAAAAATCAGACAGGAAACGAAAATCCTGACACGATAATCGCTTGCGTTGGTGGAGGTAGCAATGCTGCTGGTGCTTTTTATCATTATCTTGAAAATGAGAATGTTAAACTTGTTGCAGTTGAAGCCTCTGGCGAAGGTGTTTTTTCTGGGAAAACTGCCGCAACTTCGCAAATAGGAACAGCAGGAATTTTGCACGGTAGCAAAACTTTGCTTATGCAAGATAAATACGGTCAAGTAACTGAGCCTTACTCTATTTCGGCAGGTTTGGATTATCCAGGGATTGGTCCTCTTCATGCAAATTTGTTTGACAGCAAAAGAGCAGAATTTTTAAATGCAACAGACCAAGAAGCATTGGACGCAGTTTTTGAGTTGTCTGAATTAGAGGGGATTATACCTGCCTTAGAATCTGCACATGCTTTGGCTGCTTTGAAAAAAATGGATTTGAAAAAATCGGAAACAATAGTTATAAACCTCTCTGGACGAGGTGATAAGGATTTAGAAACTTATATGAAATTTTTAAAATAATTTTCATCTGTTTAAAATTTATTTTAATCATCTTCTTGTGTGGAAAATTTTTATAATGCGTAAGCTATAAAATCCCTCAATGAGGGTTTCATATTAAAGTATTTCAGATATAATTGACTTTCGTTTAAAAAAAATATTTATGAATAAAATAAAATCAATAATAGAAAACGGTAAAAATAT
>Ga0193956_1000353_pt1 | contig 21682 bp, 10 predicted proteins | sample BB_7_MG_FD_140358 | JGI IMG/M metagenome (GOLD analysis project Ga0193956, IMG submission 140358) | Microbial mat bacterial communities from the Broadkill River, Lewes, Delaware, United States - BB_7_MG | ecosystem: Environmental > Aquatic > Freshwater > River > Microbial mats | place: USA...
CTGACAAAGGTTAGGATAAAACATTCCTAAAAAATCATCTAATATGCTTATTATTTGAGACATAAAAAAAAAGTTTTTAGTTTTTGATTTTTCAAAAAAAAGAGAGAACTAATTAGAGTTTGTCTATAATCTCATCTTTTTCTATAATTAGAAATACTTTTAATAAATTATGAATAACAAAGTTAATAAAAAAAATGTTTCAAAATACTTATTTAGTAAATTTTATTTTTTGACTGCAAAAACATACTCTCCAAGAATAAGTTGACAAGAAATATAACCTCCTTTTTGAATATTTTCTGATTTTACTTCCTTCCACTTATCTTTTGGAGACGAACGATGTAATAAAATTATATTATTTTTATTATTTGAGAATTTGTCTTTATAATAATTTGTTTTATAATAAAATTTCAAATTGCCATCATTTTTTTTGTTAGATACACCTTCAATTTTCCAAAAATGAGAATTTAAAATATATTTATTATTTGTGTTTTCTGGCTCAATCCAGCAAGTTTGAACTCTAAAAAAAGAATTATGTAGAACGCTTAACAAATTAATATCCACCAATGTAGCATCAAATTCGTAATTTCCTTTTGTGCTAATAATTTTATAATTATCTATTGTTGCATCTGAAACTTTTTCGTTTAAATCTAAATATACACCAATTGGCTCAAAATCAAGCTCAAATGTATTTTTACCAATTTCTCCCGAAAATTCAAAAATTCTTTTTTCAAAATTCATATCTTTATCCATAAAAAATATTTCCAAACGATTAGAATTTGCAAATTTTTCGCTTGCTATAAGTCTTTGTTTTACATCTACTTCTGTATAAAATTTGCCACCTTCTTTGTAATTTTTATAATTTATTATTTCAAAAAAATTAAAACCTTTGGAATATATCCAAAAATTAAAAAAATCTGTTAGGTCTATTTTAGACGTTTTGCTAAAAGAGTTTTTTAGGTCTTCTGTATCAGCATTTTGATAGGCAAATTCTTTTAAATAATTTTTAGCACTTGCAAAAAACAAGCTGTCTCCCATGTAGCCTCGCAAGCAATGAACCACGTCTGCACCTTTGTCATACACGGTGCTGCCATAAGTTTTGTTGTGAGGAATGCCATACACAGAAAAATATTCTCCATCTCGCAAGTGCGTAGCAGTTAATACTTTAAAGTGATTTTGACGAACGTAATTTTTATAGTCTTCTTTGTCGTAAAAAAATTCTCTAAAAAGTGCCTCGCAATAGCTTGCCCAACCTTCGTTTAGCCACATATCCTCTGCTGTTTTGCAAGTTACCAAGTTTCCAAACCAGCTGTGCGAAAGTTCGTGAACAAACAAGTCTTGATTTTTTAATGTTCCATTTACAGCATAGCTCGGATATGTTATATTTGTGGCGTGTTCCATTGCTCCTGCATTAAAGGAAGTTTCTACATATCCTATTCGCTCCCAAGAGTATGCACCAAATTTCTCTTCAAATATTTTTACTGCTTCGTGTAAATTTTGGAATGATTTTTCGGCTTTAATTATTTTATTTTCAAACACATAAATATCTGTTGGGATTTCTTGCTCAATGCCGTTGTATGTATCGCTAAATAGCTCATAATTAGACACTGCCACCGAAGACAAATATGTAGGAATTTCATCTTTTAACTGCCAGTGATAAGTTTTTGTGTTATTTTTATTATCAATTATTTCTTTAAGTAAACCAGAGCAAACTGCTGTTCTATTATTATCTACGGTAATAAAATAGTCGTAGGTTGCTTTGTCGGTAAAAATATCTACGCAAGGATACCAAACTCGCCCAAAACTATGTGGATAGGCAGACATTCCTACTCCCATATTAAACGCGTCTTTTTGGGAAAAATAAAAGCCTCCCCATCGCTTGTCTTTTTGGGGTTTTCCATTATAAAAAATTACAACTTCTATACTATCTTTTATATTTATTTTATTTGGTAATTTTATATAAATGACCTCTTGATTATATCTCCAATTTGATATTTTTTCATTGTTAAAATAAATAGAATCAACATTCATTTTAAATAAATCTAATTTTATATTTTGGGTGTTATCAAAAACAGGGCAAATAGTTAATTTCGTGCTTCCTTTAATTTGCTGATTTTGATAATCGCCAATTTCCAGCTTTATTTCGTAATGAGTTACATTTACCGAATCTCTAAAATCTGCTGTTTGCGAAAAAACATTAGCTGCAAAAAAAACAGCTATTAAAATGGTTATTAATCTTTTCATTTTTAAATTATTATACAAGTTTAATTTAAGAAAAAAATCAAACTTTATTCTTTATTTATTTGATTTCCAAACAAACAGGGCAATGGTCTGAATGAATTGCGGTTGGTATTATTCTTGCAGATTTTAGTTCCGATTTTAAATTATCTGTAACTATATTATAATCAATTCGCCAGCCTTTGTTGTTGTTGCGAGCGTTTGCACGGTAGCTCCACCAGCTATATTCGCCTTTGCTTTCATTAAATTCTCTGAAACTATCTATAAAACCATCATCAATAAAATTTTGAAACCACTCACGTTCTTCGGGTAAAAAGCCAGATGTTTTTTGCTGTTTTTCAGGATTGTGAATGTCTATCCAAAGACGGCAAATATTATAATCGCCTGATATTATTAGTTTTGGCCTTTCTTTTTTAAGTTCGTTTACGTATTTTCTAAAATCGTCTAACCATTCCATTTTAAATGCTTGCCGTAACTCGTTAGAGCCAGATGGGTGATATACAGAAATTACAGATATTTCGCCAAAGTCTGCTCTTATAAAACGACCTTCGTTGTCGTATTTTTCTATGCCCATACCACGAACAATTTTGTCTGGCTTTTGTTTGGTTAAAATTCCTGTTCCGCTGTATCCTTTTTTTTGTGCAGAGAACCAATAACAATTATATCCAAGTTCTTCAAAAAGCTTATTTTCAATTTGTTCTGGCTGTGCTTTTGTTTCTTGTATGCAAACAACATCAGGATTTTCTTGTTTTAACCAGCCTACAAAGTCTTTTTTTATTGCGGCTCTAATTCCATTTAAGTTATATGATATTATTTTCATTTTTTTATAATGTATTTTGAATAAAATAAAAATATTTGAATATTCAACATTCAATACAGAATATTCAATATTCAATTTGACAACAATTTTTATATTCTATATTTTTATAACCATAAAAATTATAATTTATTTACAATGTTGTATAATTTTTAATTTTATAATCTGATAAAATTGTTTCAATTTCTTTAAGATGCACCAATGAAAATCCTTTTGGAATAAACATATAATCAATGGTATGATATTTTATTTTGTTATAAAATTTATTTACGGCAGTTGCTATTATTTTATGATGGTCAAATGACATTGGAGGATTGCGAAGTATAGAAAACCATTTTGCTTCACTTGCGTCGTCTCCTGCTTTTGGGCTGTGGTCTAAGGTGCTAACGAGTCCAAAATACACGATTGAGATGGTTCGTCCTCGTGGGTCTCTATCTACTTCGCTAAAAGTTTGCATTTCTTCGAGTATTACATTTTTTAGTCCTGTTTCTTCTTCAAGTTCTCTATGAACGCATTGCTCTACTGTTTCGTCCATATCTAAAAAGCCTCCGGGCAAAGCCCATTTGCCTTTGAATGGTTCGTTTGCTCTTTTTATTAGCAAAACATTTAACTCACAGGTTTTTGGATTGTAACCAAAAACAATAGCATCTGTTGTAACTGCCGGACGTGGATAATTGTATGTATATTTCATGTGTTTATTATTTTATTTTTTAAATTTTATGCTTATTGGTTTGCTTGGTTTACTTTCGTTGTAAAACTTATCTACTGAGGTTACAACAAAAAAGTTTTTTTCACCAAAAAAACGTCTATTTTTGTCTCTGGTTATAGAAAAAAACTCTTTTTTAGTGGTAAGTATTTTTTTGTCTTTATTTGATACGTCAATTTTTTCCTTTCCTTTGAATCTATATACGTTATAAAAAATAGCAGTATCGTTAGCATTTTTGCCCATAAAATCTTCTTTATCCCAAAGAATTGTAAATTCGTTTTTTATTCTATACTTATCTATATTTTGAGGGATTTCTGGTGGAATGCTATCTACATAAGTCATTAGAGGCAAGTAGCATGTATCTGAGAAGAGGTTTAATTGAAGGCTGTCGCATATTCCGAGCGGATTTTGAACCAATGCCTTTGTTTGATAAAGGACAAAGCCTTTTACATTTTCATATTTTCGGGCGAGTTTTATTTGGTTTGGCACTTCTGATGGTTTTCCCCAGTTTGGGTCTTGCTTGGTGTTGTCTATTTTATAAACTCCGATGCCTATGTAAACGTGTTTGCCATAAGAATTTTGATCCCACCAATTAACAAGTTCTGCAAAATCAGCAGCTTTGTGTCCGATGTTCCAATAAATTTGAGGAGCTACGTAGTCTATCCAGCTATTTTCTAACCATTTTAAAACATCAGCGTATAGCCAATCGTATGTTGCAAAACCTCTTGTGTTTGAGCCTTTTGGGTCTAACCCTTTGTTTCTCCAAATTCCTCCTGGTCCTATTCCAAAAATTACCCAAGATTTTTCTACTTTTATTCTTTTGCTTACCAATTCTATAAATAAATCCATGTTGTTTCTTCGCCAGTCTTGGATATTATTATAGCCTGTTCCATATTTATTAAAAGTCTTATTATCAGGAATATCTATAAATTTATTATTAATATCTTTTTTGGGATAGGGATAAAAATAATCGTCGAAGTGAATGCCATCTACATCGTATCGTTTGACAATGTCTGCAACAATTTCGGTAATATATTCTCTAACTTCTGGAATGCCTGGGTCAAAATATTTATTTATATCGTAGGTAAAAAACCATTCTGGTTTTGTGCGAGTTATATGATTTTTAGTAATATCAGCACGGTCTATTGTAGCAACAGCTCTAAAAGGATTTAGCCACGCATGAAATTGCATATCTCTTTTGTGAGTTTCGGCTATCATAAATTCCAGCGGGTCAAAGTATGGTTCGGGAGCTTGTCCTTGCTTGCCAGTAAGCCATTCAGACCAAGGCTCGTAGTTAGATTTAAAAAATGCGTCGGCAGCTGGTCTGACTTGGAATATTATTGCATTAATTCCGTTTGCTTTGTGCATTTCTATTATGTCTATAAATTCTTGTTTTAATTCTTCCGATGTAAGACCTTTTTTAGATGGGTAATCAATCATTTTAGCTGTTGCAATCCATGCGGCTCTAAACTCTCGTCGTTGTTCTTTTTGTTGAGCAAACAAAGGCAAACTTGATAGTAATAAAATAGTTATGATTATCTTTCTCATCTGAAAATTAAATTATTTAATTGTTACATTTTCATTTTTGCAAAGATAATAATATTTAAGAAAAATAAAATTATGTAATTATAGTTTTTGGTTATTAATGTATGTAAATAAGGTATGAAGTGTTTTATTACTTAATTATTTCTTTATAGCAGACTTTTTATTATTAACCAGAAGAGTTAAAATTATTGTTTTTGAAATAGAATAAAATATTTTTTAGTTATATTGTTAATTTGTTTTACAGCAGATATTATTTTATTTTTAATATTTGTAAAACAACGACAAGATATAAAAAAATCAAATTAAGAAAGTTTATATTATATTATATCCATATATCTATATCAAAACAACTGTTTTTATTTTTAGGTGAACCAATAAATAGTGGATAATTACATCTCTTTTTCGTTGTATTTTATGTTGTTAAACATCTTTTTTTATTTCAAAAAAAATACTTATTTACAAAAAAAAAATATTCCTTTGTTATTTCGTATTATAAGAAGTATATTTACAATTATAAAAAAATAATTACCGATAGTTTTGATGTTTTTATTTTTATTTTACTTTTTTAATATAAACAATTAACCTTTTAAATCCTATTGAAATGAAAAAGAAACGTTTATTGGCAGTGTTGCTATTGATTTTAGCACCGTTTTTCACATTTGCAAGCGAGGCAGATTTGGTAATACCAGATTTGGGCGAAGGCGGCAAATTATTGTTTTGGGGTTTTTTAATTACCATACTTGGTGGCGTATTTTCGTTATACCACTATTTTAAGGTAAAAAAAATCCATGCACATCAATCTATGCTTGATATTGCGAAAGTTATTTTTGGAACTTGCAAAACTTACTTATTGCAACAAGGAAAACTTTTGATGATTTTGTTCATATTTATTGCTGTTGCCGTAGGATTTTATTTTGGCTTTTTGCAAAAAATGGAAATTGGAGGCGTAGCATTAATTATTGGCTGGTCTATTCTTGGAGTTCTTGGTTCTTATGGAGTTGCATGGTTTGGAATACGAATGAATACTTTGGCAAATAGCCGAATGGCTTTTGCTTCGTTAAAACGAAAACCACTTAAACTTCTTAATATTCCTTTGAACGCAGGAATGAGTATTGGAGTAATGCTAATTAGTATTGAGCTTTTTTTGATGCTTATTATTTTGATGTTTGTGCCAGCAGAATATGCCGGAGCAAGTTTTATCGGTTTTGCTATTGGCGAATCGTTGGGAGCAAGTGTGCTTAGAATTGCCGGAGGTATTTTTACTAAAATTGCCGACATTGGTTCTGACCTTATGAAAGTTATTTTTAAAATTGGTGAAGACGACCCACGAAACCCCGGAGTTATTGCAGACTGCACAGGCGACAATGCTGGCGACAGCGTAGGACCAACAGCAGATGGTTTTGAGACTTATGGAGTTACAGGTGTAGCACTTATTACTTTTATTGTTCTTGCAGTTTTTGAAAATGTTGAAGGAACTGCAATTAATATTCAAGCAAGCCTATTAGTTTGGATATTTGTTATGCGTGTTCTTATGATTCTTACATCAATATTTTCTTTCTGGATTAATGGCTTTATTACCAAAATGAGATTTAAAAATGCAGATGATTTAGATTTTGAAAAACCTCTAAGTTCACTTGTTTGGATAACATCAATTTTATCTATAGCAGTAACATTTATAAGTAGTTATTTCTTAATTGGAAATTTACCACACAATTTATGGTTAACTTTGTCGGTAATTATTAGTGCGGGAACACTCGGAGCAGCACTTATTCCAGAATTTACAAAACTATTTACAAGCCCAAAATCAAAACACGTTTTGGAGGTTGTGCAAGCATCACGAGAAGGTGGAGCATCGCTCAATATTTTGTCGGGGCTTGTTTCGGGTAATTTTGGAGCATTTTGGACAGGTATGGTATTTGTATTCTTAATGTTTATTGCCTATATTGCAAGCACTTACGGGTTAAGTAATTTTATGGAATACGAGTCAATTTTTGCATTTGGACTTGTAGCATTTGGTATGCTTGGCATGGGACCAGTAACCATTGCTGTGGATAGCTACGGACCAGTAACCGACAATGCACAATCTGTTTACGAACTTTCGTTGATAGAAGAAATTGACGACATTGAAGGAGAAATTGAAAGAGATTTTGGTTTTAAACCCGATTTTGAAAAAGCAAAATATTATCTTGAAGCCAACGACGGAGCAGGTAACACATTTAAAGCCACCGCCAAACCAGTTCTTATTGGAACGGCAGTTGTTGGTGCTACCACAATGATTTTCTCAATAATTCTACTAATACGAGACACTTTGGGCATAGAGCCTGAAATGATTTTGAATATTCTTAATCCTTACACAATTCTTGGATTTATACTTGGGGGAGCAGTTATCTTTTGGTTTACAGGAGCATCTATTCAAGCGGTTACAACGGGAGCTTATCGTGCAGTTCAATATATCAAAGACCATATTAATCTTGACCCAGACGCACCTAAAAAAGCCTCGCAAGAGAACTCTAATGCTGTTGTAAAAATATGCACTCAATATGCACAAAAGGGTATGGTAAATATATTTGTTGCTGTATTTGCGTTTGCACTTGCTTTTGCATTTTTATCTGCCCCAATGGGCGACAACAATGCACCTGTTTCACTATTTATTAGCTACTTAATTTCTATTGCAGTTTTTGGACTTTTCCAAGCTATATTTATGGCAAATGCCGGTGGCTCGTGGGACAATGCCAAAAAAGTTGTAGAAGTAGATTTACAAGAAAAAGGAACCGACTTACACGATGCCTCAATAGTTGGAGACACTGTGGGAGACCCTTTTAAAGATACTTCTTCGGTTGCACTTAATCCTATTATTAAATTTACTACATTGTTTGGGCTTCTTGCTATGGAAATAGCTATTAACGAAAACTTCCGACATGTAGCTCCTTATATTGGAGTAGGATTTTTACTTGTAGCACTATATTTTGTGTATCGTAGTTTCTACGGAATGAGAATTAGCAAATAATATGATAGTGATTAGTGTTTAGTGGTTAGTTTTTAGTTGGCATTCGCCTGATAATTTGTTTATTTATCATAATGCCAAATTAAAAATTAATCACTAAAAACAATATTTGGTTAAGTTTTTATAGGTTTACAGTCAAATATTTTGATGAGGTATTAATTTACAAATTTTATTATAATATTTATATTCAAAAAAAAATATATTTTATGGCATATTTGTAGAGACGTTGCATGCAACGTCTCTATTGAATTGGTTAAAATATTATTATATCAAAATATTTGACTGTAAAACCCATTTTTATTTAACATTCTTTGTTTAGTAAATCTACAACAAAATAATATCCATAATTTTTGGAAATATATCTCTAAGTTCTTTTATTTTATCTATTTTAAAGAAATTCATTGCATTTAATAAATTTTGACTATATTTATTTAGCCCTTCTATGTTATGTTTTTCGCTAATTTCTTGTGTTTTTAATATAAATGCTTTCATTTCATCTACTGCAATTTTCTTAACAAATGCCTGATAAAGAGGTTCTACTTCTTTTTTTAAATCATTTTTCAGCTCTTCCGAAAATTTCCCATTTTTGTTTTTATAATTTTCAATAATATCAATACAGTTTTCAGACTTGTTGTGTTTTGGTTTTAAGTATTTTGCTATTGTTTTAATAAGATTGTCTTCTTCTATTGGTTTTGTAAGATAGTCGTTAAAAACATGGCTGTATTTATTTATTTCGCCCTTGGTTGCGTTTGCAGTAACGGCGATTATAGGAATATCTTTTAGTTTATGAATTTTACGAATAATTCTTGTTGCTTCGTATCCATTAAGTCCGGGTAGTTGAATATCCATAAGAATTAAATCTGGCGTTGTTTTTTTTAGAATTTCCATTGCTTCTAATCCTGTTGTTGCCTCAATAATTTCTGCATTAGAGTCTGATAAATATACATTTATTAGTTCTCTGTTAAACTCCATGTCTTCTACATGTAGAATTTTTGAATTGGAAAAATCTGTTTCAATAATTTCATTTTCAGTTTCTATTTTTTTTGCTTCTTCCTTGTTTTCAATAATTTCTATATTTTCAAGAACAACTGTAAATGTAGAGCCAACTTTAACTTGGCTTTCTACGGAAATATTACCGTCCATAAGTTCTACAAGTTTTTTGGTAATTGTTAGTCCGAGCCCGGTGCCTCCGTATTTTCGTGTGCTTTGTCCGTCCACTTGCCTAAAACTTTTAAAAATATCATTAATTTGATTTTTTTCAATTCCTATTCCAGTGTCTTTTACTTTTATTTGCAAAGAGGGAGTGTTTTTAATATTTAAAAATTTCACAATTATAGTTACTTTACCTTTTTCGGTAAATTTCAGAGCATTGCTAATCAAGTTTAGTAGAATTTGACGTATTCGCAGAGGGTCAATATTTATTTCTTCTGGTATAGTTGGGTCTATTTCTATATTTATAGGTATTTTTTTTCTCTCTGATGTTTCGGAAAATACTGATACTGTTTCGTTTAAAAGTTCAATAAGGTTATGTGGTTCTTTTTCTATTTTAAATTGTCCTGCTTCTATTTTAGATAGGTCAAGAATATCATTTATTAAGTCTAAAAGAGTATTTCCGCTTTTATTAATTTTTTCTAAGAAATTACTTTGTTTTACGTCGGTTATTTTCTTTTTCAAAATACTTGAAAATCCGAGAATTGCGTTCATAGGGGTTCGTATTTCGTGGCTCATGTTTGCCAAAAACTCGCTTTTTAGTTTGTTTGCTTTTTCGGCTTCAGCTTTGGCTATTTTTAGTTCCTGCTCGGCGTTTTTTTGTTTTGTAATATTGTAGGCTACTCCTGTTGCCGAAATAGGTATATTGTTTTTATCAAACTTTACTTTAACTATTTCTCGTAGCCATTTTATTTTCCCGTTTACTTTTATTCTAAACACAATGTCGTAAGGCTCTCCTTTTAAAGCATCTTCCCATGCTAGCCAAGCAAAAACTCTGTCCGCATCTATTACAATTTTTGAAAATTCTTCTAAATCAAGTTGTTCGTCTGTTTCAACTATTTTAAAAAATATATCGTTCCATTTTATTTCATTTGTAGTTAAATTTATATGCCACGAACCTATTTCACCAATTTCTTGTGCTTGTTTTAGCATTGATTCGCTTTCTTTTAAGGCTTCTAATGCGTATTTTCTCTTTCCAATATTGTGTTTTACTGCGAGATAGTTTACTGTTTTTCCTTTGGCATTTTTTATTGGCGAAATAAGTGCTTCTTCCCAGTATTCTCGTCCTTTTTTATGTTTGTTTTTAAATTCTCCAATCCAAACTTCTCCTTTGGTTATGGTTTTCCATAAATTAACATAAACTTGTGGGTCTGTATTGTTTGATTTTAACAAACGAGAGTTCTGTCCTTTTACTTCTTCAAAAGTGTAGCCAGAAGTTTTGGTAAAGGCTGGATTTACATATTCTATGTTTCCATCTAAATCGGTTATAACAATAACAGATGGGCTTTGTTCCACAACCGACGATAGCTGCATTATTTTTTGTTGAGATTGTTTGCGGTTTGTAATATCTCTTACGGCTGTTACCCTTATTTTTTGTTCGTCGTAAATTAAATTTTGAGATTCTATTTCAAGAGGGATTATTGTGCCATCTTTTTTTCGTCCTTTTATTTCGTAAGGTTTTGCATAATCTAAGGTAATATTTTCTTTAATTATAGGAAGGTATTCCTCAACTGCAACAAGTTTTATAATATTCTGTCCGGCAAGTTCTTCAATACTGTATCCAAATATTTCGGCAAAAGATTGGTTTGTCTCAATTACTTTACCATCTTCGTGTATTAATATTCCTTCAAAGGTAAGATTGCTTAGTTTTTTAAATCTCTCCTCGCTTTCTTTAAGAGAGATTTTAGCTTTTTTACTTTCGGTAATATCTTTAAAAACAGTTAGTTTGTTTTTGTTATCTAATAATACATTACTTACGTTAATTGTTCTTTCTTTATCTTCAAGTTCGTAGTCAATGTTTTTCTCGTTAGTAAGTTCTTTGTATATACACCAACTACATTTTTGGTCTGAATTATAAATAGCTTTATGGCAACTTTCTCCAACTGCACTACGCCCAAGTCTTTTTTGTAAGGCAGAGTTCATATAAGTTATTTTATAATCAGGGGTGTTTATGTATATACCGTCTTTAAAAGTATCTAAAATTAGTCGTTGTCGTTGTTCGGCTATTTCTATTTGTTTGTATTGCTCTTCTATTCTACTTTTAGAGGCTTTTAATAAATGGTTATTTCGCATCAGTTCTTCTTCTGCGGCAGTTAGCTCTTCGTTTATTTTAAGATATTCTTCATTTTTTAAATTTATTTTATGATTTTTTATTAAAATTAATATAACGGCAAGATAAAAAAGAATAAACACAACAACACTGGAAACTTGAGTTACTATGTATTGTCTGTTTTGTGTTTTTATAAAATCATCTTTTTTGTAAGAAAAAATATAAGCAACAGATTTGCCTTCTACATTTTTTATAGAAACAAAAGAAATTAGATAATAGATTCCGTCTATTTTTTGGCAATACGTAAAATTTTCATCATTTGCTAAATTATCTTTAATTTTTGGCTTAATTACTTTATCTATTTGTTTAAGAATACTACTTGTATCGTCTTTATAGTGCAAATATTTTTTTTCGTGCAAATAATTATCAGAGATTAAAGCCTCTGTATAATTTTCTTTTTCACTTTCAAACACTTTATTATTAATAATATTTTTATCTATCATAAAACCATAAAAACTTCCGTTGTGCATTTTTAACTGTGAGCTTATGGCATCAAAAGAAAAGCTATTTTCTACACTACCAATATGTTTGCCTTCATAAAAAATTGGAAAAACATGACGAAAACCATTATAAATTCGTCCCTCTTCAAATCCATGGTAGTTTTTCTTTGTCAAATTTGCCATTTTAACAGAATATCTTACATCTGTAAGATTGTCTCCGTATTTGTCTGGACGATGGAATCTTAAGAAACTTTCATTATTAGGCAAATGAAAATGTAATTGTTTTATATTATTTGCTTCCAGCAGTTTATAACTGGGAAGCAACAATTCGTATAAGCTATCTCGGATAGCTTTCTTTTCCAAGCTATCTGCCTCGTATGCTTTACTATAAATTTCCAGAACTTCAGGTTTGTTTATTATTTGTTCAAAATAATTATCAGAAACCAAAATATAAGAACTTAAAGAAGCCTCAAGTTCAATTTCAAGTTCGGCTGTTTGTTTGTCTAAATATATTTTAGTTTCCTTTTTATGAGATTTTTCAATATAAAAAAAAGACAAACCTTCTACTACAAAAAAGGCAATTACTACGAGTATTATTTTACTTATTTTCATTTAAAGAAGGTGCAATTATGTAAAAATATTTATAAAATGCTTGTATGCAAGATAGGCAAATATAAAAACAAGCATTTAATTTATTAAGTTAGTATTTTAAATTTAATAGTAAAAATAAGTTTTTTTTAGAGAAGCCTTATATTAAAACCAACCACATAACTACCAAGACTTTAAAATATAATAAAGAAGTGGTTAAAAATAAATTTAAAACATATTACCCCCCAAATATTAAAAAAAAGTTATACTACTTAACTTTGCAAAGATATAAAAAAACATTAATAATATACAAAGAAATAATTATCTTAATAATTGAAGTATTCATTCCAAACCTACAATATCTTTTTTTGTTTTTTCTAAAAACTATATTATTTTTGCATAAAATAACTTTATTTACAGGCTAATAAAAAACAATAATAAAAATGAAACACCCATTCGGGGTGATTGTTCTCACAATCATATAGCCAACACAATATAAATCATTCGCACACAAGGGAATGATTAAAATAAATTTAAAACAGATGAAATTAATATCAATAGAAACAGAAAATTTTAAACTTGACGGAGGAGCAATGTTTGGTGTAGTGCCAAAAGTGATGTGGCAAAAGCTATATCCTGCCGACCAAAACAATTTGTGCAACTGGGCAATGCGTTGTCTTTTGGTAGATGACGGACAAAGACGTATCTTAATAGACACTGGCATAGGCTACAAGCAAGACCAGAAATTTTTGAAACACTATTATCTAAACGGCGATAATACTTTATTAAAATCCTTGAAAAAAAATGGCTATTCGCCCGAAGATATTACCGATGTAGTGCATACACACTTGCATTTTGACCACTGCGGAGGAACAATAAAATACGACGACAATAAAAACCTTGTTCCAACCTTCCCCAATGCAAATCTTTGGGTTGGCAAAGCACATTGGGAAACTGCCACAAACCCTAACAGAAGAGAGCGGGCATCCTTCTTGAAAGAAAATATTTTGCCAATGCAAGAGTCAGGCAAATTAAAACTGATTGAAAATGAAGGTGAACTTTTTCCTAACTTCCACATCAAATTTTTTAACGGACATACAGAAGGACAAGTAGTTCCACATATAAATTACAACGATAAATGGCTTATTTATGGAGCAGATGTATTTCCTGCGGCAGCCCATATTCCTGCACCCTACATAATGAGCTATGATATGTGTGCCATAAAAACTCTTGAAGAACGAAATGCTTTTTATAAAGAAGCTATTGAAAAAAACTATACATTATTTTTTGAACACGATTTTTATAACGAATGCTGTAGCCTTACCGAAGGAAAAAGAGGTGTTGTTGCAGATAAAACTTTTACTTTAAGTGAATTTTGTAAATAACTATAAATTAACTGTCAGACACTTTTAAAGTGTCTAACAGTTAATAAACTCTCCGCAAAAAAAAGAACCCAAAACAAATTAATGTCTTAGGTTCTATAATTATGAAAAAACAAAATCTTTATTTTTATAATTGAGGTCCGGCAGTTTCTACTAATTTTTTAGCATCTTCGTTATCAGTAAAGAAGTCAAAATTATCAATAAACATTTGACCAAGATTTTTTGCAGCTACGTCCCATTCTTCTGGGTTTGCCCATAAATTTCTTGGGTTTAATAATTTGCTATCCACGCCGTTTACAGCTTTTGGTATTGCAAGATTAAATATTGGGCAATTTTCAAATTCGCCATCATCAAACGAGCCGTCTAATATTGCATTAATAATTGCACGAGTAGAAGGAAGGTCAATACGTTTGCCAGTTCCGTAAGCACCACCTATCCAGCCAGTGTTTACAAGATATGCAGTAGCACCATTCATTTCCATTTTTCTAATTAGTTCTTCTGCATATTTTGCAGGGTCTAACAATAAGAATGCTGCACCAAAACATGCAGAAAATGATGGTTGTGGTTCTGTTACTCCTCTTTCTGTTCCTGCAACTTTTGCGGTGTATCCGCTAATAAAGTGATATTTTGTTTGGTCGGCAGTTAATTTTGATACTGGAGGTAATACTCCAAAAGCATCTGCGGTAAGGAAAATAACTTTTTTAGCATGTCCGCCTGCCGATATTGGTTTTACAATGTTATCAATATGATAAATAGGGTAAGAAACTCTTGTGTTTTTAGTTTTAGATACATCTGCAAAATCAATTACGTAGTTTTCGTCAAAGCCAACATTTTCTAATAGAGCATCTCTTTTTATTGCCTTATAGATGTCTGGTTCTTTAACAGGATCAAGGTCAATAGTTTTTGCATAGCAGCCGCCTTCAAAGTTAAATACTCCGTTGTCGTCCCAGCCGTGTTCGTCGTCTCCAATTAATGCTCTGTTTGGGTCTGCCGAAAGAGTAGTTTTTCCTGTTCCCGAAAGTCCGAAGAAAATTGCTGTGTCTCCGTCTTTGCCTACGTTTGCAGAACAGTGCATTGCAGCTATTCCTTTAAGTGGTAAGTAGTAGTTCATTACAGAAAAAATACCTTTTTTCATTTCGCCACCATACCATGAGCCACCTATTACAGCCATTTTATCTTTCAGATTAAATACTGCATATACTTCGCTGTTTAATCCGTGTTCTTTCCATTTTGGATTAGAAGTTTTTGAGGAGTTGAAAACTACAAAGTCTGGTTCAAAGTCTTCTAATTCTTCCTCGGTTGGTCTGATAAACATGTTTTTAACAAAATGTGCTTGCCATGCTACTTCTACAATAAATCTAACTTTTAGGCGAGAGTCTTTGTTGGCTCCTGCGTATCCGTCTTGCACGTAAAGTTTTTTGCCCGAAAGTTGTTTTAAGCTGTTTGCTTTAAGGTCGTTCCATATTTCCATTGAAACAGGTTTGTTGTCCGAAGCTGGTCTGTGGTCGTTTCTCCACCATATGTTTTTCTCGTTCTCTTCTTCTTTAACAATGTATTTGTCTTTAGGCGAACGCCCTGTGAAAATACCAGTATCTACTGTTACAGCGTCTAAATTAGTTAGGTAGCCTCTTTCGTAGCCTTCTAATTTTTCGTCTGTTTCATGTTTAAAAAGCTCTTCATAAGAGATGTTATGAAAAATTTCTTTTACATCACTAATTCCATACTTTGTTAAATCGAGTTTAGCCATAATAATATTGGTTTTTTAATTTATTAAAAACAATTGTTTAACTATTTATTATTTAATTTAATGAAGTCTTAGTTTATTAATGGTTATCTGGTGTTTTTTTATGATATAATTTACTTATTTATATTATTGCATGTAATTAGCTGTTTACATTTTATATTAATAACTTTAACTAAAAATTTACATCTGCAAATGTATTACAATTTTCATTAAATAAAAATAATAAAGTAGTAAAATGTTTTTTTACTACAATTATTTGATTTTGATTTTTCATAAAATAAAGATAATTCATAAAAAAAGCGAACCGATAAAAGTTCGCTTTTAAAATTTAGTAAACACATGTATAAAAAAAACAACAATTTTAAATATATTAATAAGTTATTTATCAGGCTAAAGCCTTATAATAATTAAAGGCTTAAAACTTTTTTTATTTATCCATTAGGCAGCTTGTCCTTTATAAAGAAAATTCACGTAAAGAAAATTAATGGATTTTCTCTACACGTAGAATGCTCCACGTTACTAAATTCCTCCGGAATGTTAGTAAGTGTTTGTCGTAAAAAGATTTACTAACATTCCAGAGGAATTTAGTAACATCATTATAAAGATACACCACGTAAAGAAAATTCACGTAAAGAAAATTCATGAATTTTCTACACGCAGGCAACACACACCACGTAAAGAAAATTCATGAATTTTCTCTACACGCAGGCGACACAATAAAATATAATAATATTTTTATATTGGCTAAAAAAAACTAATTTTGCCACTCACACGGCTCGCAATGAGTTGCGTTAGGCTTCACTAAAAATAGATATATGGAAATCAGATAAGTTAGTATGGAATGATATAGTAAATACAAGACCGTGGGGGGCTGGCATTTACTCCCCAAATAATAAGATAAAAGAACTTAGATTTACAAAAAACTTTTTTGGAGCAGTAACCATAGCTGAAATTGATTTGTAAAAACCAAAAGCAAAGACATATATATTGAAAAATCAAACAATAAGTGGTATCTTAAAAAAACAATTTTAAAGAAATAAAAAATGAGCTATACTATAAAAATAACAGAAAACACCCCTCAATCTTTAAGTATTGTAAATATGCTTAGAGCACTTGACACAATCGGGGCTTTTGGTGCAAAAATTTACAAATGAATAAACTTTTGAACATTTGTGCTATTTTCTATATTGTAGAAAGCCCCGCATAGTGCAATTACATTTTCTTTATTCACAACTAAAAAACTGAAATTAAATAGATAATATAAAATGACCTACGATTTAAACATTAGAGAAGAAGAGTTAAAAAACAAAATAGCAAAAGACTATTTTTGGATTTATGATAATACAAAAATAATTGGCGATGTTGATTTTTGTGTCTCTATGCACCAAAGCCAAAAAGAGCTTTTTGAACAAGAGAGTTTACTTTGGGCAGAAGCAAAAAAAGGAATTTCCGATATTTATAAATCGTTTGTTCAATTAATACTTACGATTGGAAAAGCACGAACTTTTGATAAGTATTTGCCACCTGCAATGTTAGGAGCTTTTGATGCTGAAAAAATTGCTTTTATCCCTTACAATGATATTCACGACATATTTTATATAAACGATTTTAATTGGAATGTAACACCTTCAAATCACGAGACAAAAGAATTTGAGCTGGTATATAGCAAGGTTAAAAGCATTTTAAATGAAAATACTTACATTTTTAATTACAGTAGAGACAGCCAAGAGTTAAAGAAATTTATTAAAACTAATTTTATTGTCGGAAAATTAGGTATCACAAAAACTCAAATTGATAAGAACAATTTTATCGTTATTTACAATAAATGGTTACAAGCAGTAAAACCTTCAATTGCTGTAAATTGGGAAGTTGCAAAAAAATCTGGAATTATAGACGGTGATTTTTATCTTGCAGATTTGCTGTCGCTTGAAAATGAAACATTAAGAAAAAAATTGTATGTAATTCTAAAAAAGAACAAATATGAACTTGACCGTAAAATTGATGAACTGGGAATGTTTAGTTCAAAAACAGCATCTTTTAACGACAGCCAAAAAACACATAACGAATTTTGGAATAAATACAAACGCCCACCCAAAGAAGAATATTGGGACTATATTATAAAACGTAGAGATTTACTTGTTCCGCAAGATGTAAGAGAGCGAAAGGGTAGTTTTTTTACACCACAAACTTGGGTAGAACTTTCACAAAAATACCTTACCGATGTTTTAGGCCAAGATTGGCAAGACGATTATTATGTTTGGGACTGTGCAGCAGGAACAGGAAATCTTTTGCACGGTTTAACAAATAAATACAACATTTGGGCTTCAACACTCGACAAGCAAGATGTAGAAGTAATGAAATCACGGATTAAAAACGGTGCAAATCTTTTAGAAGACCATGTTTTTCAGTTTGATTTTCTGAACGATGATTTTTCTAAATTGCCAGAACCGCTACAAAAAATAATAAACGACCCTGAAAAACGAAAGAGATTAGTTATTTATATTAACCCGCCGTATGCGGAGGCAACCTCAGCCAAGACAGTTAGTGGAACAGGTAAAAATAAAACAGGTGTTTCTATCAATAATAAAATAAATGAATATTATCATACAAAAATTGGAAATGCGTCCAACGAAATTTTTGCTTTATTTATGGCTCAGATTTATGAAAAAACACCAAATTCTAAACTCGCTTTATTTTCAACCTTAAAATTTATACAAGGTTCCAATTTTAGAAAATTTAAAGAATTTTATTTAGCAAAGTATCTAAAGGGTTTTGTTGTTCCAGCAAATACTTTTGATAATGTTAAAGGTCGTTTTCCAATTGGTTTCACAATTTGGGATTTATCCGAGAAAAAAACGCTAACAAAAATAGCTTGTGATATTTATGAGAAAAATGATATTAAAAAAGGAAAAAAACTTTTTTATGGAAAATTACCAAAAAGCATAAATAAATGGTTAGTTAATTTTTATAATATAAATGAAAGTAAATTTATTGGAACATTAAGTACAAGAGGAAATGATTTTCAAAATCAGAATTATATCTATCTCGCAACCGAAATTAATAATAATGTTCATGATACAAAAGTAAAACTAAATACTTTTAATATTATTCCAATTTCAGTATATTTTGCAGTTCGTCATAGTATTAAAGCAAGTTGGCTCAATGACCGAGACCAATTTCTACACCCAAATAAAAAATGGGAAAAAGACAAAGAATTTCAAAATAATTGCTTGACTTTTGCATTATTTAACAGCCAAAATAAAATTACTTCAAAAGCAGGCACAAACCACTGGATACCTTTTAGCGAAAACGAAGTAAATTCAAGAGAAAAATTTGATAGCAATTTTATGTATAAGTTTATTAAAGGTAAAATTAAACAGGATAAAGAAACTAACTTATTCATAGTAAGCGAACCAAAAACTCACTACGAAGTTCCCTTGATATTTTCACCGGAAGCAACAGAAGTCTTTAATGCAGGCAGAGAATTATGGAAATATTATCATGCACAACCCAATTGCAATGTAAATGCTTCATTATACGACATTAGAGAACACTTTCAGGGCAGAAATGCAAATGGAAGAATGAACAACAAAAGTAATGATGGAACTTATATGAAGTTAATAAAAGAGTTGCGAGACAAATTAAAACTTTTGGCTAAAAAAATTGAACCGAAAGTATATGAATACGGATTTTTAAAAGAATAAAAAAACAAGAATGGGTGTTTCATATCAAGTCTTTAATATTTTCTAAAATACTCGCAGACAAGGCAGAGGAATTACTGGACAAATTATCAGACACTTTAAAAGTGTCTGACAATTAGCTAACAAGTTATTCAATTTTTCGTGTAATTTTTTTAATAAACACGTTTCCAAGTGGCTATTGCCACGTTGGAAAGTGTTTTGTATCAGAATTATTATTGTTTAATAAATCGTCCTATGCTAATGTTATTATTAGAATTTAATTTAATAGTATAAATTCCTGCCGGAAGGTCTGATATGCTAATTTTTGAATCATACTTATCAATATTTAGTTCTTTAACTAAAATTCCTGTAACAGAATATATTTGTATCAAACTATTATCAGCAATTTCTGGCATATTAATATTTATTTCTTCTTTTGCAGGGTTAGGGAAAATAACTAACTTAGCAACAAATTGTTGTGCAGTTTTTGCTGCTGAAATATTTACGGTATAGTCTTCAACTTCGCCATAATCAAAACTACCACATGAGCTTGGAGGAATTGTGTTGTATTGCATTGTTACACGCATTCTTGTAGAACCAGTGGTTGCTCCTGCTGGCACAACAAATGAACCATTTACTGTAGTATTTTGAGTTTTATCCTGTGTAAATACTTGCTCTCCTGCGTCTTCAAAATCGCCATCTTGGTTGTAGTCAATCCAAACAGAGTATCCTTCGCTGTAAACAGTTCCGCTCCATTTTGGAGTAAGAGTAATGCTGTAGCTACCACCTTTGGTCATGTTTGTAGATTGGCTTGTGAAATCTCCGTATCCGCCATTTGCTCCCGAAGTATTATTTATACTTCCGCAAACAACTTTATCCAACCATTCGTCGCTAACGCTGTTTCCTTTTGCATCGCAATAGCTTACTGTTGCCGAAGCAGTTGTTACGCTAAGGGTAGAGCTTGCAGATGAAATATTATCTGATGCGTCTTTTGCTTTTACATAAAAATCGTATGAAGTAGCTGCGGATAGACCAGTTACTTGTGAAGAAGTTCCACTAACAGAACCGAGTAAAGCTCCGTCTTTATAAATATCGTATCCTACAACTCCTACATTATCAGTTGAAGCAGTCCAATTTAAAGTAAGTTCTGTTTGTCCTACGCTTGACGCTGAAAGACTTGTTGGAGCTGTTGGTGCTTCGGTGTCGCTTTCTGCGGTAATATTTATGGTGTAGTCTTCCACTTCTCCATAGTTGAATGTTTCGCAAGATGTTGGCACTCCATTGTATTTCATAGAAACTCTCATACGAGTTGTTCCAGATTTTGCATCGGCAGGCACAGTAAAACTTCCACTAATAGAAGTTTCTTTTGAAGGGTCTTTTGTAAACACCTGTTCTCCTGCATCTTCAAAATCTCCATCTTGATTATAGTCAATCCAAATTGCATACCCCTCTGCATAAGTTGTTCCTCCCCAAGCTGGCGAAAGAATAAATGATACGTTGCTACCTTGTCCTAAGTTTGTAGATAGATTAGTAAAATCGGCATATCCACCATTAGAACCAGAAACATTTCCTATTGAACCCATTTGAACTTCATTTAACCATTCATCGTTTACATTTTCTCCTTTTGATTCACAATAAGATATGCCAGAAGATGAAGTAGTTGCATTTACGGTATTACTTACATTTGATAAATTATCGGCAGCATCGTAGGCTTTTACATAAAAGCTGTAAGCTGTTCCTGCAGTAAGTCCGGTTACAGAGTGAGAAGTTGCTGTTGTAGAAGTTAATAAAACACCGTTTTTATAAATTTTATATCCAGTTACTCCTGTATTATCTGTAGAGGCTGTCCAAGATAAGTTTAAAGAAGTTTGTGCAATATTAGATGCAGTTAAACTTGCTGGTGCAGTAGGTGCTTCTGTATCAGGTATGCTTAATGTTGTAATATTTACTGTATTACTTTCGTCAGATAAATTTGTTGCAGCGTCTTCTGCTTTTACATAAAAACTGTAAGACGTAGCAGCTGTTAGTCCAGTTATAGTTTTAGACGTTCCAGTAGTAGATGTTAAGAAAGTTCCGTCTTTATAAATTTTATAAGATGTAACACCTACATTATCGGTAGAAGCCGTCCAAGACAGTTGCACACTTGTTTGTGTAATACTTGAACTTGTTAGGTTTGCAGGTGCAGTTGGAGCTTGCAAATCTCCACCATCTTGAATATCAAC
>Ga0193956_1000354_pt1 | contig 21647 bp, 11 predicted proteins | sample BB_7_MG_FD_140358 | JGI IMG/M metagenome (GOLD analysis project Ga0193956, IMG submission 140358) | Microbial mat bacterial communities from the Broadkill River, Lewes, Delaware, United States - BB_7_MG | ecosystem: Environmental > Aquatic > Freshwater > River > Microbial mats | place: USA...
CTAACAGTGGTTTAGACTCGCTTCAACTTGCACTTAGCCCGCTTGCAATCGCAAGAGTTCAAAAAACTATATTGCAATTTATTTTGTCAGGAAATTTAGATTTAGCTGATAATCAATGGGATATAGCCGTAATTGAAAGAGACGTGCCAGCAGCATTTTTAGCAATAGAAGACTTGAAAAAACAATTTGCAAAACTATTTTTGCTCGAAGGAAAAAATAGAAAATTACCCAAAATAAATCTAACTATTTATTACACAGAGGAATTTAAAAAATCAGAACTAAATATTTTATATCAAGGAGAGAAAAAAATAATAGATAATTTTGATACAAATAAAAATTACGATATTCTTATAGACCTCTCTGTATTAGAATATTCTGGGCTTCTAAATAGAAACCTAAAAACAAACGCAAAACACTTGGTTACTGTTCGTTCAGCAAATTTTATAAACTCTAAAAGACAATTTATAACAACAGACTTAATTAATTATCAATCAGTTGTAAATAATAACACAAACAAAACTGAAACCGAAGAAGACCAAGAAATAGAACTCCAAGACGGAATAACATATTTTTTGAGAAATATTTTCAGAAAAAATAGTTTTACAACAAAAGAGCTAAGGTTTGTAAGTAATTCATTACAACTTAAAAATGTTTTGCAAAATAGCCCATATAACCAACAAAAAACTCTTTTATATCAATTTGTGGCAATTATGCAACCAGCTATTTCTCTAATTGTCAATCAAAATATGACAATAATGAAAGAGCAATTTGAAGGTTTGAGAAAATTAAATATAGATGGAGCTTATTATATAAATTCTTCACAAACAAAAGTTTACGACAAACAAAAAGCTATTCAAAAATTCACGAATAATGAGGCTTTATTTGCATTTGTTTCGGCAGATAGATTTGAAATAGAAGAATTTAGAAATAAATTATCTGAAATGACAAATAATAAATCATTTTTTGGATATTTAATTATAGATGGAATACACTCATTATCAGAATTTTCTCATGATTTTATAAATTCATATAGCACAATTTATAAAAATGCAAATGAATTTGCAAAATCCAAAAATATAAAAAATATTCCTGTAATTGGATTTACTGCAACTGCCTCTTATGATGTTATTTACGACATAAAGTTGAAAATAAATATTGACAATGAGAATATATTTTTTCAAGCTCCAAACTTTGAACACTTAGATTTTACTTTTGTTAAAGATTTGTCTAATAATGTTTTGGCAAAAGAAAATTATATAATTGAAAATTTCAAAAATCCAACACACACCTTATTATATAGCAACAACCCGAATGAAATTGTTAAGAAGTTAAAATATAACAATCCGCAAAAAAATATTGAAACTTATCTTGGAACAGTTGATAACCAGACAAATAATATAAGTGAAATAGAAGGTAGAGAGTCATATCAAAACTATAAGAGCTTTAAAATTAATGAAATAGATTTGTTGATTGCAAATCCAAAAATTGCTACTGACATTGAAAAACAAGATATTAAAACAGGAATATTTTTTGACAATCCAAACTCGGTAGAAGATTTTATTGAGCAAATAAGCGTAATTTCAAAAAACAAAAAGTCAGCAAATTGCACATTTTTAATAGATAAAAAAACAAATAAAAATATCTTTAAACAAAAATATAAAAATAGAATAAAAGATATTTCAATAGCAAACGAGATTTTAACAGAAATAACATATCCATCAGAGCAATTATCTAACACTCTGATTTCCAAAGTAGAAAAAGAATTTGGAAAAAAAATACATCTTGTTCCGCAGCCAAGCGTTTATCCTACACAACTTTTTATTTACAATAAAAATGAAGATGTTTTATTTGGATATATTGATTATGAGGATAATAGTATTGAAATAAAATCATCAGAATTTAAGAAGGAACTTGCAGAAAGGATTATTTTGTTTGTGGAAAAAGAAATTAAAAATATTATTGCAAAGGAAGAAAATGTTTTTGAAATTTTAGATAAAAAAATAAAAAAACAAGCTGAAAAAGGTATAGATACTATTCTTAAAGATTTGAAAATTAATGAAAAAGCAAGTTTAATAATTAATTTTACAAATGATGGCTTTGAAAGAATAGAAAATATTATTAAAAATAAATCAAATAAAGAAATAAAAAAAGAAGATATTGCAAAAGCATACGATAATAGTTTTGATTTTGAGAGCTTTATTGCGTTCCTAATTTCTAAAACGAGTTTGCAAAAAGAAAACTTAGACGAAAATTTGCAAAAAGAAATTTTGACCATTTATAAGTTGTCTCGGAATTTAAGCGAAACTCATAAAATCTTACAAAGATTTGTTAATATTGGTATAATTGATTATTTTACAACAAATTACAGCACACATGAATTTTCTTTATACTTTACCAAAAAAGAAGACCAGTCATATTATAATAATGTTTTTGAAAAAATAAAACCATTTGTATCAAAAGAAATATCAAATAATATTTTGAATGAAATTGTTAATTATGAGGGTTATACTCCGGTAAGCAAATCAATAGATTGCTATACAGACTTTATTTATAATTCAATAATTTTAAAACATAAAAACTCTTTTGAAGACATTAACAAACTTATCTTAGACGATAATTTAGACAACAATAAAATAATAAGTTATGCAACAAATTATTTTTCAGCAAAATATTTGAGTCAATTAAAAGCAGCCGACAAGAAGGATTTTTCTGTAATTAAAGAATTTATAGAAAATGCAGAAGGTCAGAAAGATAACTGGTTACATCTGCAAGAAACTACACGAATTTTACTGCAAAATGAGTCCGAAAATTATATGTATTTAATATTAAATGGATATTCTTCAACTTTATTGAATTATGAAAATGAAGAAGAATTAAACAAAAGTTTGCAAAAAATTACAGATGGTTTTTCTATAATGAGATTAGAGGGTAATTTGCATAATGACAAATACTTAGAACATATTGAGTGGCTAAAAAAACAACTATTTGAAAACAGTTTTGAAATAAAAAATAAAATAAAACCAATATTTTTATTAAAATTGCACAATTCTTGGTTACATAATTTTAACAAAAGGTTTTTACGCCTTAAAAATTCATAAAAAATGAACGAACAAATAAATACAGAATTACTGAAATTACAGGAAGAGCTTGGAACTCTTGATACTGCTGTAAGTGAAATTGCAAAAGCTGGTAAAATTTCGGAAAATTTGATAAATTCAACAAAAAATATTCACGAAAGCTATCAAGAACAATTAAACAAAATTCAAAGTCTATATTCTGAATTTTTGAACAAAACATATAGCCATACTGAAAAAAATATAAGTAAAATTTTTAATCATTTTCAAGATAAAATCCGAGAAGAAGAAAAAATTTTAGAGAAATACACAGAACTTTCTATTCAAACGGAAGATTTGACACACGAATATTTGAGAAATAATTTTTCGGAAAATAAAAAACAAATTTTAGAGCTTATAAAAGATGCAGATAAAAATTTTGAAGGACAACGAAATATTATTGATTTGCATGCCAAAAGCATAGATAAAAAAATATCCGAAGTTATTAAATCTCACGAAGATAGATTAGATGAGGAAGAGAAAATTCTTGCAAATTATATGGAATTGGCACAGCTTACTGCACAGCTAACCGAACATTTGAAAAGTATAGATTTTCCCGAAAGATTAGATAAAATAAAAAAAACAACCGATGACATTGAAAAGAGACAAAAGCTCAACGAAGAAAAAATAAATAATTTAAGCAACGATAAAACAACACAACAAATTTTAGAAAAAGTAGAAAAACTCGTAAAAGAAAACAAGTTTAGCGAAATATTAGATGACTCTAAAAAACAGAAAAAGAGGTCAAAAACAACAAATTTGTTATTAACAATCGTTCTAATATTTAACACCTTAATATTTGCTTTTGGAGGAATTTTATTTTTTGACGAACTAAAAACTATTTTGCAAAATATGATTAATTAATATAAAAGCAATTGATAATAATGTAACACACTAATAATATGCCTGATATAAATAAAATAATAGAATCTGATGTTGCGAAAAACATAAAAAGTTTGCATAGAGAAACAGAACCTAATATGGAGCAAAAAATTAATGAAATATTGAGTAAAATAGAATTACAAAGGCGTAAAACTAAGATTACCAATATTTTGCTAACAGTAATTTTGGCAACAAATATTATAATCTACACCTATGGTGGAATTTTGTTTTTTGGCGTATTCAAAGACTTTATAGACGCATTTTTTTAGAATTTGATAATATATTTTCACAAAAATTAGTTTGTTTCTTAAAAAATACTTACCTTTGCAAAGAAAATTAAAAAGAGTTGATTATTAGAATATAAACAATTCAAGAAATAAACAAATAAACAAATTTTTTATGAATCTTTATGTAGGAAATCTTAATTTTAACCTAACGGAAGAAGAATTAAGCCAAATTTTTGAGGAATACGGAACAGTAACCTCAGTGAAAATAATTATAGACAAATATTCAGGAAGAAGCAAAGGCTTTGGCTTTGTAGAAATGGAAAATGATAGCGACGGAGAAGTTGCAATGGAAAATCTTAACGGCAAAGAAATCAGCGGACGCTCTATAAAAGTAAATAAAGCAGTTAAAAATAAAAGAGACGAAGACAGAGATTAAGTATTTTTCCTTAGTTTAATAGAATATAACAATTTTATGTATAAAATACAAACCTTCAAATTTGATATTTAATAAATCATCAAATTGAGAAGGTTTTTTTGTGATATGCAAAATTAACTATGTCTGTATATTTTTGATAAAAAAAATATAAGTTAAAAGTTTAAGACATACTTAAATAATTAATTTAATAAAATTGTTAATAAGTTTTTTTAAAAAATAGGCAATGTTTTTTTGTGAAAAACATAAAAAAAATTAGCTTTGCAAACTATTTTTAGGCATATTGTCAGAATAATTATACAACTAATTAATAATCAAAAAAATATCAATTAAAAGATGAAAAGAACATTTCAACCCTCGAACAGAAAAAGAAAAAATAAACACGGTTTTAGAAATAGAATGGAAACTGCTGACGGCAGAAAAGTATTGGCTCGCAGACGAAAAAAAGGACGTGCAAAACTAACAGTGTCAAGCGAACCAAGACACAAAAAATAGCAGAAGTAATAAGTATGTATAAAGTTAAAAGAAGAAAGTAATATGAAATTAATACTTTCTACTTTTCAACTTTATTATTTTTGTTACTTATATTAAAAGTTCTATATCAAAATTACAAAACTTCAAAAAATTATAAATGGCAGCATTACAAAGTATTAGAAAAAGAGGACCACTTATTGCGGTTGTCATAGGTTTCGCATTATTCGCTTTTATCGTAGGAGATATGGCACAAGCAGGAGATTCTATTTTCGGTAAAGGAAAATTTAACGTAGCTGAAATCAATGGAAAAAATCTAACTATTCAAGACTATGAAAATAAAGTTAATGAAACAACTGAATATGTTAAATTAATTCAAGGAACAAATACACTTGATGAAAACACTAATAATCAGATAAGAACAAGTGTTTGGGAAATGCTTGTTAGAGAATATGTGCTTTCTGGAGTCGTTAAGAAACTTGGTATCACAGTTCAGTCAGAAGAACTTCTTGACATGGTAGTTGGAAATCATATAGACCCTGTTGTGAAAAGAACTTTTACAAATCAGCAAACAGGTCAATTTGACAAAGCTTATGTTGCACAAATCGTTAGAAATGAAAATAACGACCCAACGGTAAATAAAATCTGGATGTATATTGAAAGAGAAATTACCGAGAACAGAGTTTATACTAAATATGTAAACATGGTGCAAAAAGGAATGTACACTACAACCTTGGAAGCAAAAAAAGATTTTAATGAAAAAGGTCTTATTGTTGATTTTGAATATGTTGCAAAAAATTACAACACAGTTGTGGACAGCACAATTGAAGTAACAGAGGCAGAATTAAAAAAATATTACCAGTCTCACAAAAACGAATTTAATCAAGAGGAATCACGAAGCATTGAGTATGTTACTTTTGATATTCTTCCTTCAGCACAAGATAGTGCAGAGGTATTAGAAAGAATATCATCAATTAAAACAGAATTTGAAAAAGCAGAAGATGTAGAACAATTTGTTAGAATAAAATCTGACTTTCCTTCAAATCCAAAGTTTTTTAGTCCAAACGAATTTAAAACAAACGGACTTGATACAACATTATTTAACTCCGAAATAGGTTTTGTTTATGGACCATACATTGAAGGTGGAGTTTATAAATTAGTAAGATTATTAGATATTGCAGAAGTTTCAGATTCGGCATCTGTTCGTCATATTCTTATTTCCCCAGAAAATCCAAAAATTGGCTCAAAAGAAAGAGCAAAAGTTTTGGCAGATAGTCTTCTATCTGTTATTAATAATGGAGGAAATTTTGATACACTTGTTGTAAAATATACAGATGATACAGGTTCTAAAAGCAAAGGTGGAGTATATGAAGATTTTACAGAAGGAACAATGGTAAAACCTTTTAACGACTTTTCTTTTAAAAGTAAAGTTGGAGATATTGGTATAGTTGAAACAGATTTCGGATTTCATATTGTAGAAGTACTGAAACAAACAAAACCAAAGAAAAAAGTTCAAGTAGCTTATATTCAATTATCTATTCTTCCAAGTCAAAAAACGTTTAATGATGTTTATGCTCTTGCTGTAAAATTTAGTGGAGAAAATAATACAAAAGAATTATTTGAAAAAGCAATAGAAGAAAATAACCTTATTAAAAAAGAAGCACCAAACTTAAATCAAGCAACTAATGCAATTCCTGGTTTGCAGTCGGCAAGAGAAATTGTTAGGTGGGCATTTACAGCAGAGGTAGGAGAAGTTTCGCCTGCATTTGATTTAGTTGATAGGCACGCAATCGCAATTCTTACCGATTCTAAACAAAAAGGTATTGCAACTTTTGAACAAGCCAAAGAAAAAATTGAAATTGAAGTAAGAAAAGAGAAGAAGGCAGAACAATTTTTGGCAGAATTTAAAGAAGTGGGTTCTGAAAATTTGAACGATTACGCTACAAAATTTGCTACAAAAACTATGAAAGCAAGTAGCGTTAGTTTTAATGCTTTTCAAGTTGCTGGTATGGGGTACGAACCCGCAATTCTTGCAATGGTTGGTTCATTAGAAAAAGACAAATTTATGGGACCTATAAAAGGAGCAAATGGAGTTTATGTATTAAAAGCTACTTCTGTAACTCCAGCAATGATTCCTGAAGGAAAGGATTGGACAGAAGACCAGTTTAAACTGACCGATGCTTTACGTAAAAGAGCTAATTATCAGGCTTATGAGGCTCTAAAAACTCTTGCAGATATAAAAGATAACAGAGCTAAGTTTTTCTAAAAAATATTATTTTAAAAAGAAAGTGAGTAAATTTATTACTCACTTTTTTTATTTGAAAATTAAATAAAATAAATAGAAGGTTATGCAAAAAACTCAAATAAATACAGATATTGGAATTTTAAGAATTTGGGGAAATGAAAAAGGCATAAGTAACATTTTTTTTGAAAATGATATATTATATAATTTTGTATCTATTGAAACTACCGATACTTTTTTGCTTGAAGAGTGTGTTTTACAGATAAAAGAATACTTTGAGGGCAAACGAAAGATATTTACTTTTAAAATAAACCCAGAAGGAACAGAATTTCAGAAAAAAGTTTGGGAAGAAATGCTGAAAATAAATTTTGGAGAAACTGTTTCTTACAAGCAACTTGCCAAAAGAATTGATAACCCAAAGGCTATTAGGGCTGTTGCAAATGCAAATGCACGTAATCCTCTGCCATTAGTAGTGCCTTGTCATAGAGTTATTGGTAGCAATGGAAAATTAACAGGTTATAGAGGAGAGTTGTGGAGGAAGAAATTTCTATTAGATTTAGAAAAAAATACGATGATTTAAAATAATCATCGTATTAGGTTTAAAAGATAAAAATATTATTGTTTTACAACTTGTTGTGTGAAAAATTCGTTATTTGCCTGAACCTGAACAAGGTAAATTCCATTTTCTAAACTGTTAAGTTCTGGAACTGCAAAAATATTATACTCATCGTTTCTATTATCATAGTTTTTTGAGCTAATAACTTTTCCAAGCATGTCATAGATAGTTACAACATAATTGACTGGCAAATATTCTTTTTTGCTATAAAAGCCAATATAAAATTCATCATTAAAAGGATTTGGCACAATACGCATTCTATTATTATTGTTTAATTCGTTAAAGCCAATTCCATCTAAATATAAATGTGCCATGTCAAAATCTGGAACACCATATCCTAATTTTTCATCAGGTTTTGAAGACTGAGTGCTACATTTTTGTAGTGCTTGAATAATTTCCATATTAGTTTTGTCTGGGTGAGCTTGCCACAAACATGCTACCATACCTGCCATAATAGGACCCGAGAAAGACGTTCCGCTTGCTGTAGTAATTCGTCCTCCTGTGCCTTGAACCGTAGAAGCTGTTCCTTGTGCACAAACATCAGGTTTTACCCTACCGTCAAAAGTTGGACCTTGCGAACTAAAATAAGAGTATGTTCCTCGGTAAGTAACTGAGCCTACGGATAATACGCTGTCTGCATCGGCTGGTGCTGAAATATATTTCCAAGGGTCGTTGCCTTCGTTTCCTGCACTTGTGGTAACTAACATGCCTGTTTGTGCGGCAAAATCTGCTCCTCGTGTGCAAACGGTTGTATTTCCGTCCATGTCGGAGTATTTATGATCTTGTGCATCGTCATCAAAATCGCTGTAACCCAATGAACTATGAACAATATCTGCTCCTACACTGTCTGCAAATTCTGCTCCAAAAACCCAGTTATATTCTTCAATAAGATATTCGGAAGCACCGTTTTCTGTGCGAAGTAGCCAAAAGTTAGCCTTAGGAGCTGTGCCAACAAATTTGCCAGGAATGTTTGCTCCAATGCAAGATAGCACCATCATTCCGTGCGTATCGGATTTAAAAAGAGAAGTGTCATTATCTACAAAATCATACCAGCCAAGTATTTGATTATTAGCCCAAAGACTATCAAATGAAGGTAATTTATTTACTTTGTAAAATCCTGCGTCCATAACTGCAATAGTCATTCCTTCGCCCTTAAAACCCTTAGAATGAAGACGGTCTCCTTTTAACATTGTTATTTGATTTGTTCCTTCTCCATACTCAAAAGCATATTCTAAATCTTCTTCGTTATCTGTATTTACTTTTGCCCCTTTTACTTTTTTATTTTTATTTTTTTTGCGTTCTTGCTGTATTTCAGTATCTAATTTTACAAAAGGCAATTCTTTTAGTTTATCCAAAAGAGTTTCGTCTTCTGCATAAACAACTGCACAATTTAGCCATTTTGACGTATTTACTATTATAAAACCTAAATCTGTAAGCTCTTTTATATATGAAGGATTTACAGGTAAGTCTCTGGTATTTATATTAATACCATATTTTTTCCTTCTATCTATTGATTTTTGCGATAAAAATTCTTCGGGTTTTTCAATAGAAAAAGGGGAGTCGTTTTTGTCTGTAAAATATACACTATAATGATTGGGAGATACGGATATTTGTGAAAATCCGTTATTTGCAATAAGTAAGATTATTACAAATACAAATAAAAATTTGATTTTTTTCATATCTGAAATTTTAAAATTATTTTTTCAAAAAACTGTTTAATTAATATCTACAAATATAAAAAAAATATTATTTTAGCAAATTATAATTTTGAATAAAAAAAAGATTGTTTTTTATTGATTCAATATACTGTGTTAATAAACAGTAGTTTAAGAGTGATAATAAAAATAAAAAAAATATACACAAAAATATATTGTTGTTTTTTGCAAGGTTTTATGTTATAATAGTCTTATTTTCAGATGATAGATTATTTAAAACTAAATTATAGAAGCAAGAGTTAATAAATTTAGGCGAATTTTCAGAATTTGAAGCATTATTTTTGTGTTGATTTTATAATTGAAAAAGTTAGAAGATAGAATACAATTTATAAATTATATTTTTTTATACATACAAATATATGAGTAAATATACTATAAGTAAAAAAATACCAAAATATTATTTTTTCAGAATAATACTTGTTTCAGGTTTTATATATATGATGCTTGTTTTTCCATTTGCATCACTTGTTCGTATTGGGCAGTTTTCTAAAATAATTAATTTTTCTGAAATTAAAAACTCTCATGAAGTTGTAAATGAAGGTAATGGTGTTCAAATTAAAATTGACAAGGATAAGCATAAATTTGGAGATGGTAGCTATGAAAGACCAAAATTATTTAGTCATATACTCTCTGAAATCTTTTTTTGGATAAGTTTTATTTCAGTAATAATTTTAAATATTCCTATAAAAAGATACTTTAAAAGGTTAAGAAAAGGAAAAATAATTTCGGAAAGATTAAGGCTATTTGTAAGAAAAAAGATTGATAATATACCTTTCTATAATACAGTATTATTTTTTACGCTGCCAACCATTGCTTATATTATAGGAATTTTTGAAATAGGACATACAAACAGCCCTGAACTTATTGCAGAAAAACAACTCTTTGGAATATATATTATTGCCAATCTTTTAATAGCCTCTTTTGCTTATTATTGGCAACGAAATAGACTGCAATTTTTCTATTTAGAGCATATCTACACTGCCGAAGAATTACGTCAGCCAACAGAACGGTGCGGTAAAAAAAGAAAAATAAGCAAATATTTTTTATCAGTAAATTTAATTATGATTTTGCTACCCATTGTTACTGTATTATTTTACTTATCAATGAATATTGTAAGTTTTTCCAGTCTGGGAATTAGTGAATTAAACAATAGCCATAAAGAAATACTTTTTGGTGATATTCTTAGCACTTCCGATTTTTTCAAAAATTCTGAAAATTATAAATATGGCTTGTATATAAATGCAGATAACACATATTTAATGATTTGGGGGCTTTTTCAAACAATGGTTTCTACAATAATTTATCTAATATTTTTTCTTAAATGGACTACACGTTTGGTCTTAAAACCTATAAAACATTTGCTCAAAAACATGCAAATTACCTCCGAAGGAAATATGGAAAATTTTGCCATTGTAAGAAGCAACGACGAAATAGGTCAGCTTGCAACCGAATATAACAAGATGTCTGTCAGGCTAAAAACATATTTTGACGAGGTTACAGATTTGAATAAAAATTTAGAAAAAAAAGTAATCATAAGAACAAACAGAATTAATGAACAAAAAGAAGAGATAGAGGCTCAGCGAGACGATCTTATTAATAAAAATGCAGAAATAGAAGCACAAAATGAGGAAATAAAAGCACAACGAGATGAACTTGCAAAGCATAAAAAAAATATAACAGATAGCATTAATTATGCTCAAAATATTCAAAAAGCTGTTATTAATTCCGAAAATGTCTTCTCAGACAAGCAGATGTTTATTCTGTTCAAACCCAGAGATATCGTTAGTGGAGATTTTTATTATCAGAAACAAATTGGAAATAAAAAACTATTAGCAGCAGTAGATTGCACCGGACATGGTGTTCCGGGAGCTTTTATGAGTATGCTTGGAGTTACTTTTTTGAATCAAATAGTTAAAAATGAGATAGGTAAAGCATCTAATATTTTAGAAGAATTGAGAGAAAATGTTAAATTTGCATTACTACAAGCAAACAAAGAAGAGCAGCAAAAAGACGGAATGGACATTGCTCTCTGCATAATAAATGAAGAACAAATGACTTTAAATTATGCTGGAGCAAACAACCCTTTGTATATTGTAAGTAGAACCAAAAACAATGAATCTCAAAAAAAAATGATTGCATTAAAGCCAGACCGTCAGCCAATTGGGAGTTATATAAAAGAACGACCATTTAAAAATCATGAAATTGAAATTGAAAAAAATGATGTTATATATATATTTTCAGATGGCTATCAAGACCAATTTGGTGGCGAAAAAGGCGGAAAATTTATGACAAAAAATTTCAAAAATTTACTATTAGAAATTTCTGATAAAACTATGCAAGAACAAAAACAACTTCTTAATCAAACTTTTGAAAATTGGCGTGGAAATATAGAACAAATTGATGATGTGGTGGTTGTGGGAGTAAAAATATAAAAAACGATAAGTTTAACAATAAATGATTTTTTAAATTATGAAAAACAAATTATTACTAACTTTTATAGTTATTTTTTTTCTAACAAATCTAAAAGCACAGCAATATTCTTTGGATTCTTTATATTCTGTTTTGAAAACAGAAATTGATGATAATACAAAAGTAAATACTTGGAATGCAATAGCTTGGGAACTGAAATTTCAAAATACAGATAGTTCCTTTTTTTATGCGGATAAGGCATTAAAATTGTCGGAAAAAATAGATTACAAAAAAGGAATATCTATTGCCAAACGAACAATTGGAACAATAGCTTATATTCAAGGACGCATAGAAAATTCCTTGATATTGATGAAAGAAGCTGCTGAAATTGCTAAAAAAATAGATGATAAATATCAAACAGCAAAATGCTACAATATGTTTGGAAATATTTATCAACACATGAGCTCTCCCGATTCTGTTATTTATTATTTAGAAAAAGCTCTTAGCCTTTTTAAAGAAATAAACGACCAAATGGAAATTGCTGGAGTTACGGGAAATCTGGCACAAAATTATAGAGAAATTGGAAATTATACAGTTGCCGTAGAGCTGTTTTACAATGTTTTAGAATTAGAAGAAAAAGCTAATAATAAAATGGGAATTGCAAGAACTTATAACTCTCTTGCAAGCACTTATTCTGCTCTTGGAGAGAAAGAAAAGGCTATTGAATTTTATAAAAAAGCGATTGCTATCTTAAAAGATATTGAGCATTATAAGTGGTTGTCTGCGTCTTATCACAATCTTGCAGGAATTATTGATGATGATACTCTTGCTCTTGACTATTATTATAAGGCATTAGAAATTAACACAATGATGCATGATACTTTGTGGATTTCTTATAATTACAACAATATTTCTGGTATCTATTTAAAACAAAAAAATTATGACAAAGCCTTTGAATATGCTTACTTGGCAAAAGAACTTCAAGAAAAAATAGGAATTGTTGAAGCTACAAGTTTTTCGCATCTCGGAAGCATTTTTTACAATATTGGAGACTATCAAAAGGCTCTTGAACTATACCTAAAAGCTCTTGAAATAAGTTTATTAGACAAAGAAATTGGTTCAATAAAAAACAGATATTTTGATTTATACGAAGTCTATATAAAACTAAATAAGCATAAAAAATCAGTAGAAGCCTTAGAAAATTATATAATTTATTCAGATAGTTTGGACGCAATAACAGACCTTAAAGAAATAGGACGATTAGAAGCAACTTATGGCTATGAAAAAATAAAACAACAGCAAGAATTTGAACAAGCACACAAGGATTTGCAAATTAAAGAACAAATAAAACGACAAAAAATATTTACAATATTTTTGATAATTGGATTTGTGCTTGTTTTAATAATTGCCGTTTTTATGATAATTGCCTTCAGAACCAAACAAAAAGCAAATGTTATTTTACAAAAAAAGAACGCTCAAATACTCCAACAAAAAGAAGAAATTTTATCCCAAAATGAAGAAATTTTAGTTCAAAACGAAATGCTTTTGCAACACAAGGAAGAAATTGAAACTCAACGAGATGAAATACAGCTCCAACACGATATTGTTTTAAAACACGAAGAAGAAATTACCGCAAGTATTGTTTACGCAAAACGGATTCAATTTGCAGCTTTGCCGTCAGACCAGTATATAAATTCTATGCTCAACAACTATTTTATTTTATTCAAACCAAGAGACATTGTTAGCGGAGACTTTTATTGGCTTAAAGAAATAGTTAGAGCAAACCATCATTATAAAATTATTGTTGCTGCCGATTGCACCGGGCACGGTGTTCCGGGGGCATTTGTAAGCATGCTCGGAATTTCTTTTTTGAACGAACTGGTTAGGAGAACTGAAATTTCCGACGTAGCTATTTTATTAAATGAATTAAGAACCCAAGTAAAAAACGCCTTGAAGCAAACCTCAAAAGGTAGCGACTCCAAAGACGGAATGGACATTGCCGTTGCAATTATTGAAGATAAAACAAAAATATTACAATTTGCCGGAGCAAATAATCCGCTCTTTATTGTTAGAGATGGAAAATTGTCAGACAACCAAAAAAAGAACAAAAGAAATATTTATGATGAAAATATTAATAGAAATCTGACTGCCTTAAAAGCAGACAAACAGCCAATAGCCGTCTATATAAAAGAAGAACCATTTTCTAAACAAGAAGTTCAACTAAAAAAAGGAGACCAAATTTATTTATTTTCTGATGGATATATAGACCAATTTGGCGGAGAAAAAGGACGAAAATTTATGACAAAAAACTTTAAAAAATTACTACTTTCAAACTCTAATATGCCTATGCAAAAACAAAAAGAAATTTTAAATAATACTTTTGAAAATTGGAAAGGTAATCTTGAACAGGTGGACGATGTTGTTGTGGTAGGAGTAGAAATTTAAAATCAAAACAATTTTGTATGCACTATAAATAAATATTTATTATCTTTGCGTAGAATAAATTATAAACACTATCAAATTAATTAAAAACCAAAACCATAAAACGATGAACACAAAAAAAATAACACTAATAATTATAGCAGTAGCTATAAGCGTGCCTTTAATTGCAGCAGCAGTATTTTTTGGCATGGGTAAAGACCAACCAAATGCCACAAATCCAGAGTTCCGAAAATATATTTCGGCATACACATCTGGCTTATTATCAAAAACTTCTACTATCAAAATAAAACTACTGAGCGACGTTGTAGAGCAGATAAAAAACAAAGAAGATTTGCCAGCAGATTTGTTTCAATTTTCGCCAAAACTAAAAGGCGAATTTTATTGGACAGACGACTACACATTAGAATTTAAGCCCGAAGAATATATGCCTTCTGGACAAGAATATTATGTAGAATTTAAACTCGGAAACTTAATTGAAGTAGATAAAGATTTAAAATCTTTTAATTTTATTTTTAATACCATAAAACAAAGCTATGATATTAGTTTTGAGGAACATAAAACTGTAGATAAAAAAACTTTACAATGGCAACAATATCTTGGATATATCCAAACAGCAGACTACGAAGATGTTGAAGACATAAAAAAAATACTAACAGCAGAACAATCAGGAGAAAAACTCGCAATTCATTGGACAGCAGATATTGACAAGTTTAAATATTATTTCACAATAGATAGCATTCAGAGAAAAAAGAAAGCATCAGAAGTAGTAATTAAATGGAATGGTAGTAAAATTGGCGTAGATAAAAGTGGAGACGAAAAATTGCAAATTCCTGCTATTGATGATTTTAAAATGCTTACAGCCAAAGTTATACAAACACCAGAACAATATTTACAAATCCAATTTTCAGACCCATTAGAAGCAGACCAAAACCTAAAAGGACTTGTGTCTATTAAAAATATTGAAAATTTGAGATATGTTGTTGAAGATAACTTAATTAAAGTATATCCTCCAAATCATTTAGACGGAGTTTATGAAGTTGCTATTTCTACAGGAGTAAAAAATATTTTGGGTTATAAATTAAAAACCCCTAAACAGTTTGAAATGGCTTTTGAAAAAATAAAACCTGCCGTAAAACTCGTAAATAAAGGAAATATTTTGCCAAGTTCCGACAGAGGACTAATTTTCCCTTTTGAAGCCGTAAATCTTAAAGCCGTAGATGTTACAATAATAAAAGTTTACGAAGACAATGTTCTTCAATTCCTTCAAGTGAATGATTATGACGATGATAGAGAGCTTGTAAGAGTTGGCGAACCAATTTTGCGTAAAACAGTAAGTCTTCTTGACCAAAATATTATTGACTACGGAAAATGGAACAGATTTTCATTAGACCTTAGCAATTATATTACACCAGAGCCGGGCTCAATTTACCGAATTTCTATTGGATTTAGACAGCAACACTCTATATATGACTGCAATACCGATGGAGAACAACAAGTATTTGAAGAAACAGACCTTTCCGAAACCGAACTTGATTGGCAACCTGCTGGAGAAACCTCATATTGGGATTATTACAATGGATACGACTATTGGGACTATTGGGACAATAAAGATAATCCTTGCCATGGTGCATATTATTCAAAGGAACACACTGTCTCTCAAAATATTATAGCTTCAAACTTAGGAATTATTTGTAAAAAATCTAATAACGACGATTTAAAAATTATTGTAAACGATTTGCTTACAACAGAACCAATGGAAGCTGTTACTGTTGAAATATATAACTATCAAAACCAGTTACTTACAACTACAAAAACTGATAATAATGGAATTTGTAATATTGAGGCTTTAGACAAACCATATTTTATTGTAGCCAAGCAAGATAAACAAAAAGGCTACTTGAAAATAAACGACGGTTCTGCTGTTTCATTAAGTCAGTTTGATATTTCGGGAGTTGCTGTAAAAGAAGGAATTAAAGGCTATATTTATGGAGAAAGAGGGGTTTGGAGACCAGGAGATTCAATCTATTTAACATTTATTTTGAAAGAAGAAGACAAACCATTGCCAGACGATCACCCAATTGTTTTTGAATTTAAAAACCCTCAAAATCAGTTAATTAGCACAAAAACTGCCGTCAAAAATGAAAATGGTTTTTATACATTCCCAGTAGCAACCGCAACCGACGCTGTTACAGGTAATTACAATGCAAGCGTATCTGTTGGCGGTGCTAAATTTAATAAAAGAATTAAAGTAGAAACCATAAAACCTAACAGGCTAAAAATAAATCTTAATTTTAAAAATGAATTTATTGAAGAAGGTGATAAAATAACTGGAAATCTTGATGTTAAATGGCTTCATGGTGCTATTGCCAAAAATTTGAAAGCAACAGTAGATGTGTCTGTTAAAAAAGTAAAAACTTCTTTTGCAAAATATCCAGAATATGCATTTGATGACGTAACAAAAACTCTTGAAACAGACCTTTCAAATGTTTTTGATGCAAAAATTGACAGCGAAGGAAAAGCTAATTTTGATGTAGAAATTAACGCAGAAAATGCTCCAGGTTTTTTAAATGCAACTTTTATAACCAAAGTTTTTGAAGAAGGTGGAAATTTTAGCATCAATCAAAAAACTGTTCCATACTATCCTTACCAAAGCTATATTGGTGTAAAATTACCAAAAGGAGACAAGATGAGAAGCATGATTCTCACCGATATAGACCACGAAATAAACGTAGTTATTCTTGATAAAGATGGAAACCCTGTAAAAGATAATCGTGAAATTGAAATGGAATTTTATAAAATTCAATGGCAATGGTGGTGGGACGAAAATGATGGAATTGGAAATTATTTTACAAGCGACTATAGCACAAGATTAAATTTTGAAAAAGTAAAAACCAAAAATGGAATTGCTAATTGGAAAATAAGAGTAAACTATCCCGATTGGGGACGTTATCTTGTGCGTGCATACGACCCTATTTCAGGACATTCTTCTTCAAAAATTGTATTTATTGATTGGCCGGGTTGGGCAGGAAAAGCTCAACGTGAAGGAACTTCCGCAAACACTCTTTCTTTTGAAGCTGATAAAGATAAGTATAATGTTGGAGATATGATAACACTTTCAATCCCTTCGCCTTCAAAAGGACGTGCCTTAATTAGCATTGAAACTGGAAATGAAGTTCTTAACGACTTTTGGATAGAAACAAAAGAGGGAACAACCGAATTTTCGTTTAAAGCAGACGAACTTATGGCTCCAAATATTTACGTCCATGTTAGTCTTTTGCAAGCTCATGCACAAACCGCAAACGACCTACCAATAAGACTTTATGGAGTTATGCCAATTCTTGTAGAAGACCCAAATACACATCTCAATCCTGTTTTGGACATGCCAGATAAGTTAGAATCTGAAACAACCGTAGCCATAAAAGTATCTGAAAAAGATAAAAAGAAAATGACATACACAATAGCCATTGTAGATGAGGGACTTTTGGATTTAACTAATTTTAAAACTCCAAATGCTTGGAACGAATTTTATGCACGAGAAGCTCTTGGCGTTAAAACTTGGGATATTTACGATTGGGTTATTGGTGCTTATGGTGGTGAAATAGAACGACTTATAAGCATAGGTGGTGATGGAGAAATTGAAGGACGAAAAAAGAAAGAAGCAAGCAGATTTAAACCAGTTGCAATTTTCCTCGGACCTTTTGAATATGATGGAACAACAAATATTCATTATGTTGAAATTCCAAAATACATCGGTTCGGTTCGCACAATGATAGTTGCAGGAGACGAAATTGCATACGGCTCTACCGAAAAGGCAACGCCTGTTATCAAGCCACTTATGCTACTCGGAACTTTACCAAGAGTGCTTAGTCCAGGAGAAAAAGTGAAATTGCCTATAAGCGTTTTTGCAATGGAGAAAAACATTAAAAATGTGAGCATTACTGTAAATACAAATGATTATTTGAAAATAAATGGCGAAAAATCCAAAACAATTACTTTTGATGAAATTGGAGACCAACTTGTTGAATTTGAATTAGATGTTACACAAAAACTCGGAATTGGTAGAGTTGAAATTATAGCAACCTCCGGAAGCGAAAAAGCATCTTTTGATATTGAAATTGATGTAAGAAATCCAAACCCTGCAATTACCAAAATAACCTCGCAAGCCGTAGCAAAAAGTGGAAGTTGGGAACAAACATTTAAACCTATTGGTATTGAAGGAACTAACAAAGCTATTTTGGAAATTTCTACAATTATGCCAATCAATTTAGACAAGCGTTTGAAATATTTAATAAAATATCCTTATGGTTGTATTGAACAAACAACCTCATCAGTATTTCCTCAGCTATATCTTGCTGATATAATTGAGCTTACAGGAGCACAAAAACAATCTTCGGAACAAAATATAAAAGCAGCTATTGATAAATTAGTTGATTTCCAATTACTTAATGGAGGTCTTGGATATTGGTCTAATAGCACAAATGTTAGCGAATGGGGAACAAATTATGCAGGACATTTCTTGTTAGAAGCTCAAAATAAAGGATATGCAGTGTCAGTTAGCTTTATGAAAAATTGGAAAGCATACCAAAAACGAAAAGCAAGAAATTGGACAGATGATGGAGACCGTTCACAATTTGTTCAGGCATATCGTTTATACACGCTTGCTCTTGCAGGTGAGACTGTTAGCTCTGCAATGAACAGACTTAAAGAAACAGAAGGACTTTCTGATAAAGCAAAATGGTATCTCGCAGCAGCCTACAATCTTTCTGGAAAAAAGAAAGTTGCAGAAGACCTAATCTCTGGCTTAAGCACTTATGTGCCAGAATATAAAGAGCTTTCTTATACTTATGGTAGCGATATTAGAGACCGTGCAATTATTTTGCAAACTCTTACACAATTAGATAAGCAAACAGAGGCTTTCGCTATTGTTAAAGATATTTCGGAGGTATTGAGTAGTAATAAATGGCTTAGCACTCAAACTGTTGCATATTCGCTTGTTGCGGTTTCAAATTATTATAAAAAACACAAACCAAATCAAGGAATTAAGTTTGCTTATACTTTTAATGGCAAAACTGAAACTAAAAATTCAAATAGTGGAATATTTAAAGTAGATATTGATTTAAACTCACTTAACGAGCAAACAATCAAATTTGAAAATAAAGCAAACGGAACTCTTTATGCACGATTAATTTTGGAAGGAGTGCCAGAACTGGGGACTGTTCAGGCTGTGTCAAACAATTTGCAAGTATCTGTTAATTACAAACTTTCAAATGGCACAATAGTCCAACCAGACCAAATTGCACAAGGAACAGATTTTGTAGCCGAAGTAAAAGTTAAAAATCCAAGTTCATATAATTATAAGGAAATGGCATTAGCACAAATATTCCCATCTGGTTGGGAAATACTAAATGCAAGATTGTTTAATTTTGGAAATCTCGGACAATCAAGTCCTTACACTTACCAAGATATTAGAGACGATAGAGTTTACACTCACTTTGACATTAAGAAAGGCGAAACCAAAACATTTAATATTTTGTTAAATGCAAGTTATGCAGGCGACTTCTATCTACCAGGGGTGTTTGCAGAAGCAATGTATGATGGAGCAATAAATGCCAGAACATCAGGCAAATGGATAAAAGTTAATTAGATTTATTTAAACTTTGCCAAAGTTCAATACTTTGGCAAAGTTATATATATTAAAAAATTAATGAAATGGATAATGAACTTTTAAAAATAATATCAAAATATGTAAGTTCTGACTTTTTTTCGTTTGAAGAAAACAAGCAAAGATTATATATTAATTTTGCGTTCCATTCTAATGCAATAGAAGGTAATACTTTAACAATAGAGGAAACTGAAAATATTTTTACAATAAATAGATTTTCTGAAAAAAAAACAATAAAAGATAATCTTGAAATTTATGATTATAAAAATGCTATAAATTTTATTATTGAGCAATCAATAATTTTAGCTAAAATAAATGAGGATTTTGTAAAGTCTCTAAATTCTAATATTTTAAGAAATACAGGCTCAATCATTAAAACAATTCTTGGAGTAGTGGATAGTTCAAAAGGAGAATACCGTTTTTCATCTGTTTTTGCAGGTAATACTGTTTTTCCTGATGCTAAGAAAGTTGATTCATTAATGAAATCATTTTTTAGCAATTATGAACAAATTGATAATTTGTCTAATATTGATGCAATAAATAAAGCAGCAGATATTCATTTTGATTTTGTTAGTATCCACCCATTTTATGATGGTAATGGCAGAACTGCAAGATTATTAATGAATTATATTATGCAAATAAATAATCTTCCTTTTATTATTCTTAAAAAAGAAGATAAAATAGAATATTTTTCTGTATTGAAAAAAACAAGGGAGAGTAAAGATATTAATATTTTCAGAAGTTTCATTAAAAAGCAATATCACAAACAGTTATATGAAGAATTAAAAACAATAAAAAAACAAGAAAACAAGAAAAATTTATTTCTTAGTTTTTAATAATAAGTATTAACGACTTGGCAAAATAACAAACAATAACAAATAATAATACATGTTAATTAAATCAATATCAGGAATTAGAGGAACAATTGGAGGTAGAGTAGGAGAGGGGCTTTCCCCAATTGACGTAGTAAAATTTACAACCGCTTACGCAGAATGGACAAAAATAGATAACAATAAAGAAAAATGCACCGTAGTTGTAGGGCGTGATGCTCGTATTTCGGGCGAAATGGTTGAAAAATTGGTAGTTGGAACACTTATGGGAAGTGGAATTGATGTTGTAAATATTGGACTTGCAACAACTCCAACAACAGAAATAGCTGTTACTGAGGCAAAAGCAAATGGCGGAATAATTATTACGGCAAGCCACAATCCAAAACAGTGGAATGCTCTCAAATTGTTGAATAATAAAGGTGAATTTTTATCAGCCAAAGATGGCGAAAAAATATTGGAAATTGCTGAAAATATTGATAATAGCATCAATTTTGCAGAAGTGGATAAAATCGGAACTCACACAAAAAATGATAGCTATTTGATGCGTCATGTAGAAATGATTTTAGATTTAGAACTTGTTGATATAGAATTAATTAAGCAAGCTA
>Ga0193956_1000355_pt1 | contig 21644 bp, 24 predicted proteins | sample BB_7_MG_FD_140358 | JGI IMG/M metagenome (GOLD analysis project Ga0193956, IMG submission 140358) | Microbial mat bacterial communities from the Broadkill River, Lewes, Delaware, United States - BB_7_MG | ecosystem: Environmental > Aquatic > Freshwater > River > Microbial mats | place: USA...
CTTTTATTATTCTCATCTGTTATTTTGCCTTTTTCTAAAAGAGTTAAGCTAAGTTTTGAATCAATATTTATATCTTCAAGTAAAAAATCTTCAATTTTTTTCTCAATAATTGTTCTAAACTTTTTTTTTATATATGGCAATGAAGATTCCTTTTTTTGTGAAAGTATACAATAGCTGTACTGATAGAATAAAGGAATAAATATTGCATACTTAAAATAAAAAGGAAACTTATGTATCAATTTATTTTTTATGAAAAGAATGGATGTCTTGGTAATATAAGACAAAAAGAGATATTAAAATCCTATGGCTTAAATATAGTAGTGAAAAATTTACTTAAAATAAAATGGAGTTATGAAGAGCTATATAGTTATTTTGAAGATCTAGAGCCAAGCCAAATGTTTAATATCTTTGCCCCTCAAGTAAAAAGTGGATCAATCGATATAAATAGTATTACAAAAGATGATGCAATAAAGCTTATGATTGAAAATCCAATACTAATAAAAAGGCCATTAATAGATATTAATGGAACAAAAATATGTGGCTTTGACTTAAAAAAGATAAATAAAGAACTTGATATAAATATTCTTTTAGATAAAAAGATAGATACCTGCTTCAGTAGTGATAAATGCAAAAGTGCTTAATAGAAATTTGTAAAGAGTTTGAAACTGTAAAAGATTTTCTTACAGAACCTACAACAAAAAAAGATGAAATAATAGGTTCACTTTTTTTAGATTTTATGGAATGTTTTCCTTCTCTAAAAGAAGAAAAACTCTCTTATCCAAAAGAGTTTGCTGATGATGTAAAGCTTTTTAATGAAGGTAATTTTATAGTTATACGAAAATTTCAAGATATACAGATGAGATATTTGATGTTAAGCGATTTTTATGATTTTGTAAGATTAACTAAGAAATATAAAAAAACTTAATATAATGCTACTATGCAAAAAGATTTAATTACAAAACATGGTTATGAGAAAATAGTAGTAGAATTTAAAGCTTTACTAAAAGAGAAATCTTACTGGGTAAAAGAGAAAGAAATAGCAGCCCAACTTGGTGATAGAAGTGAAAATGCTGAATATATAGCTGCAAAAGAGCAAATAAGAAATGCAGATAAAAGACTTAGATTTTTAGATAGAATTATTAAAAATAGTGAAGTTATAGATATCTCACAAATCCCCCATGAAAAAGTTAATTTTGGTTCAGAAGTTATAGTAGAAGATTTAAACACTGATGAGTTAAAAACTTTTATTATAGTTGGAACAAATGAAACAAATCCAAATGAAAATAAAATATCAAATAAATCTCCACTTGGTAGAGCATTTTTAAAAAAAGAAGTTGATGAAGAGTTTGTTTTTGAAATAAATGGAAAAATAATTGAGTATAAAATAGTTTCAATAAAAGAGTATAAATTTGACTGATATAAATTTTGAGAGTTTAAAGCAGATTATTTTAGATAATCTAAAAGATAAAAGTGTTGAGTTAAAAAGAGTTTTTCATGGTCGTGGAAATTTTTATAGTGATTTTAACTATTTGGTAGTTGATAGTATAAATGATATTTTACTTGCAACTTTTTTTGAAAGAACTGATGAAAAAATTGAACAAGAACTAATCAAAGTTCTTGATGAAATTTATGCTACAAAAGGTTTTTCTTCTTTGATTATTCAAAGAAGATATTCAAAAGATAACTTGTATGAAGTATTTAGGGGGAAATTGTCTCAAAATACAATTGCAATAGAAAATGGCTTAAAATATAAAATAAATTTTACCAATCAAAATATTGGGATATTTCCTGATATGAAAAAAGGAAGAGAGTATATTCAAGAAATATCAAAAGATAAAAATGTTCTAAATCTTTTCTCATATACTTGTGCTTTTTCTGTTGTAGCAGTTAATGCAGGAGCTTTTAAAGTAGTAAATGTGGATATGTCAAAAAGTGCACTAACTATAGGAAGAGATAACCATCATCTAAATAATTTAGATACAAAAAAAGTAAAATTCTTACCATATAATATTTTAAAATCGTGGAGTAGAATTAAAAAAGAGGGGCCTTATGATATCATAGTTATAGATCCACCATCTTTTCAAAAAGGTAGTTTTGCTGCGACAAAAGATTATGAGAAAATTATAAAAAGACTAGATGAACTTGCAAAAGATAAATGTGTCGTTTTATCTTGTTTAAATGCACCAGAATTAGATAGTGAATTTATAAAAAATATATTTAATCAACAAGCACAAAGTTTTAAGTTTGTTAAAAAATTATATAATCAAAAAGAATTTATCACAAACAATGAAGAAAAGTCATTAAAAAATCTAGTATTTGAAAAGTAATTTTTCAATATAAACTGTTTTTAGATAAAATCGCGGTTTAATTTATTAGGGAGAGAGAAATTGGTAGAAAAAAACAGATGGCTTATGGCACTAAGTGCTGTTGGGGTTCATATATGTATTGGTTCTGTATACGCATGGAGTGTGTATGTAAAACCTATTCAAGAACAAATGGCTTGGAATCTAACTGATGTTACGATTGCCTTTAGTATTGCGATTTTCTTTTTAGGGCTAAGTGCAGCTTTAATGGGAAAATTTGTTGAGAAGAACGGTCCTAGAGTTTCTGCAATTATTGCAGCTTCATTATTTGGTTTAGGAACTATGGGTTCAGGACTTGCAATAATGATGGAATCAAAAATGTTACTATACTTCTTTTATGGGGTTTTAGGTGGATGTGGTCTTGGAATTGGTTATATTTCACCTGTATCAACACTTGTAAAATGGTTTCCTGATAAAAGAGGAATGGCAACTGGACTTGCAATTATGGGATTTGGATTTGCTTCTGCTATTTGGGGACCAACAATTAAAATCCTAATAGGAAGTGTTGGAATTTCTGGAACATTTTTTATTTTAGGGGCTGTTTATTTTGTAGTTATGTTTGCATCTGCACTTTACTTAGAAAAGCCACATAATGAATATATGCCTAAGAAATTTGAGCAAAAAATAAAAGAGGGTAAAAAGAAAATTAAAGAAGATTTAGCCTTTTTAGGACTAAATGAAGCTGTTAAAACTCCTAGATTTTATGGTCTTTGGATTATGTTATTTATAAATGTAACTTGTGGAATTGCTATTATTGGTGTTGCCTCACCACTTTTACAAGAAGTTTTAGGAATTTCAGCAATTGCAGCAGCGGCAGCTGTTGGATTAATGGGAATATTCAATGGGGCGGGAAGAATAATGTGGGCATCACTTAGTGATTATCTAACTCGACCAGTTGTTTATGTAATATTTTTTGCAACTCAAGCAGTTGCATTTTATATGCTACCCTCAATCACAGAAATTATAGTATTTCAAGTAGTTTTATATTTTATTATGACTTGTTATGGTGGAGGGTTTGCTTCAATTCCCGCATACATAGGAGATATTTTTGGAACAAAAGAGCTTGGGGCAATTCATGGATATATTCTTACAGCTTGGGCAGCAGCAGGGCTTGTAGGACCGCTTATTATTTCTATGGTCAAAGATGCAACTGGTTCATATTCACAAACACTTTATGTGTTCGCTGGATTCTTCGTTATTGCTTTTATAGTTTCAATTTTAATGATTATAAATATCAAATCAATTCAAAAGAAAAAAGCAAAACATCATAATCACAAATAACAAAGTAGGGGATAATAATCTCCTACTTTTAACTTACTTCTTTTAAAGTTTTTCTTTTATCTATTTTCATAAAAACCATCCATATAAACCAAAAAAGAATAGTAATTCCTAGTGCTGCATAAACAGCAGGCATTGGATTATCTAAATTACTAATTGAACCTGCATATGTAATAACACATACATAAGGTATTGTTCCTAAAAACCAAGCAAATAAAAATCTTCTAAAAGACATATTACAGGTACCTGCAAGGCAAGAAGAAATCTCAGGTAACATTGGAACTGCTCTTGATAATATAATTACTAAAACACCATGTTTATTAAATAAATTTGTCATCTCTAGTTTTTGTTCTTCATTTGAAGTTAATTTGTCTAAAACTTTCATACCATATTTTTTAGATAAAAAATATCCAGTTAAAGAAGCACATAAAAGTCCAAATACTGTATAAAATAAAGCTAACTCAAAACCTATAAAATATCCTGCAAGTATAATAATAGTCATTGTTGGCACTGCAATAAATAGGTCAATAAATAGAAAAGATACTATTAAAGCACCTAAAATATATGAAGGTTGTGATTTTAGATTTGTAAAAATTTCTTTTATATCATCAACTGTTAGAACTCCACTAAATTTGATGACAAGTAGTGTAAGAGTAAAAATACTTACTAAAATCAAAATAGTTTTTATTAAAAGTTTCATTATATAATCTTTTGTTTTTTACAGATTATAAACATAAAAAGTTAATGAAGTGTAAGAAAAAATTTTAAATTTTTCTTACATCAATATAACTTCCAGATTCAAATTCATCTATTCTATCTAGTAAATTATCCATTTTTACAGCTGTTTCTTCAGCTGTTTGAACTATTCCTTCACTTAGTTTTTTAGCAGAAGTAAAAACATTTTCATCAATTTCAAATCTTATATAATCAGTCATAGGAGTTTTTATAACTCCAGGAGCTACTGATAAAAGTTTTGTATTTAGCATTTCATTTGAGTAAAGATTTATTAGCATATTAACACCTGCTTTTGACAAAGAGTATGAACCCCAACCTTTATATCCAGTTAGTGAAGCTCCCGAAGAAATAGCTAAAATATTTTTTACTTCTATTGTCTTTAAAATATCAATTAGTTCTTTGTTTGCATAAACGTTTAGTTGGTAAACTTCTTGCATTTCTTTTATTGATAAGTCTTCTAATATTTTGATTTTTCCCAACATTCCTGCATTTAAAAAGGTAGTATATATTTGAGAAATATCTTTTATAAAAGAGCTTAGTTCATCTTTTATTTTTGAAGTTTGTGATAAATCAAAGCTTTTATGATAAAAGTTTGAATTTGTTATATTAGGTTTTGTTCTGCTAATTGCATAAACATTAAAACCTTTTTCTAAGTAATAGTTTGTTAATGCCAGTCCTAGTCCTGAACTACATCCTGTGATTAATACATTTTTTTGCATTTAGGTTTTCCTTATATTAAATATTGATTTTACAAAAGAGTAAAGTATATATAAAAATAGTATAGGTAGAAGAATAAGATTATATAGAGTAAAAGTGACTAACAAAAGTTTATTCCAGTTTTTTATAATATTTGCTTTCATAAGGTGGATTATATCAGAATATATTTATACTTTTTTGTTGATTATAAAGTGTCAATGTATTCTTGACACTTTTTGTGTATAATGTTTTCAACATGAAATTAATAATTTTAGGAGATATAAAATGATAGGAAAATTAGCTTTAGGTATTATAGTTTTTGCAGTTGGTATACAATTTGTACCTTATGGAAAGACATATACAAATCCTCCAATAATAAGTGAACCAAAATGGGATTCTCCTAGGACTAAGGAGCTTTTTAACAACGCATGTGCAAATTGTCACTCAAATCAAACTGTTTATCCTTGGTATAGTAAAATTGCTCCAGTATCATGGTTAATTCAAATGGATGTGGATGAGGGAAGAGAACACTTTAATGTCTCAACTTGGGGTGTACAAAAAAAGAATAAAGGTGATGAAGCAGCTAAAGAGTTAAGAAGTGGAGATATGCCACCATGGTTTTATTTACCAACTCATCCTGAAGCTAAGCTAACAGATGAGCAAACACAAGAGTTAATAACAGGATTAATAAATACTTTTGGTGAAGAAAAAGAATAGAAATAAGCGAAAGCTTATTTTCTAAGCTAAACAAAAAAAAGGATATATTATGGAAATATTGATTTTTCTAGTATATATAATACTTTTTGTTATAGCACTTATTTTAAGTTTTTCATCTATTAAATACTTTATTACTATGTGGAAATTTAAAAATAGAAAAAAAGATGGTAGTGAAGATGATGACTTTAAGAGGTTTGATTAGTATTATTTATATATTCGAAAACAACTTGATGATATTATTCCAATATGAAAACAAAAAAATCAAAAAGAATATTAAAAAAAGAGTTTTTTATAACGCTATTTTTTAAGCAAAATAAATGGCACAAATATGGAGTTCTAAAACATACATTAGCTGTAGCTTTTCATGCACTTAAAGCTAAAAAATTTAGGTTTATTCCTGCTGCATTATTACACGATATCGGAAAACCTCTTGTTGCTTTTCAAACTTCAAAAGATAAACTTACAAAAGAGTACTCTTTTCATAATCATGAAGAGGTAAGCTATCAGATTATAAAAAATTGGAAAATTTCTACATACACTAAGGATTTAGTTCGATACCATTATTTAATACGTGGAATGCAAAAATCTAAAGAACGAAATCTAATGGGAAAATATAATCGAATGAAAAGGTCTTATGATAAATTAGATAATGATTTTATAAAAGAGTTAGAACTTTTTATGTATTTTGATGATTTAGCAAAAAAAAGTTTTTTTAAAACTAAAAAAGAGATGAATTGACTTGCTAGGTCAAATCTTTAAGGTATTTAAAATTTTTTTAGCTATAATCTTTTTACTTAAGAATAGAAGGGAAAAAGTATTAATTTACTTTAATTAAAATTGCATCAATTTAAAATAACAGAAAAAATCAAACAATTAGATATAACAAATATAGAAGATAACCTTTTTCATTACGCATACGATAACAAAAGTTTAAAAGCCTTATTTAGAAATAATATCTCAAAAGAAGACATATCATACATCTCTGCATATAGTAGTTTCAAAGGTGAAGTTTATGAAAATTTAGTTTATGAACTACTACTTAACTTTGCATTAACACAGGATGAAATTACTAGATTTGTATTAAAAGGTCCATATCAAGATAAAGAGAATTTATATATTAAAAGTGGACTTTTAATAGATAGAAGTTCTCAAATAGTTTATAAATCAGCTTATAAAGATATTAGTGAATTTGATGCATTGTTTTTTACAAAAGATAGTATTTATTTTGTAGAAATGAGTACATCTAAAAAAACAGCTAGTTTAAATAAAAGACTTGTGAAAAAATATGCACTTTTAAAAATGATATTTCCTACTTTGCAAATTAGAGCTCTAATAATAGTTACGCAAGGTTCAGTTGGCTTAAAAAACTTTCCAGATTATGCAACTATTTGGACAACTAAAGATTTAGAAGATGATGATTTAATCGAGCGAATTATATTTTCAAAAAGAGTTAAAAAAGATATAAAAACTCTTAGAGCTCCAAGACATAATAAATTCATAGAAGCTTATAAAGTCAAATACAAGAAGTTTCAATACTTTCCTACACTTGAGTGGGTTTTAAATAAATCTCGTTCTAATCCAAAATTTCCAGTAGATTTAAAATTTTTCTCTTCTTATAAACTAGGTTTATATTTTGATATTTATACAAAACTTTATATAGGATATATTACTGATTCGGATTTTTTAAAGTTATATCCAGAGTTTGAATTAAAAGTTAAAACAAATAGAGTTATAGTGACTATTGAAAAAGTAAACCAAACACAACTTGATATTGTTTATTATGTAAAAGAGACTAATGGTAAGTTAAAAAGAGTAAGACTTGAAGAAAATAATATTTCAATAAAAGATAAAGAATTGGATGGTTTTACAAATGCTGAAGTAAGATTCTTTATGAGAGTTTTAGAAGAAAAACATCTATTAAGTGTAGAAAATATAAATCATATTTTAAACAATCTTTCTCTAATAAAATAAAAAAGAGATTTAACTCTTTTTTATTTTAATACATTAATTTTTTTTGTATTCTATCGTAGTTATAAATATCATCTCTAAATTGTAATTTACCATTTTCATCAACCCATGATGTAAGGTAAACAATATGAACAGGTATCTTTTTATCAAGTCCGATTGTTGTTTTATCAATCTCTTTTAAAATTTCATTTGCTTTATTATAGTCTAACTTTTTATCTATTGATGATATAGCTTTTAATAGCTCTTTTGGTTGAGCTAGTCTAATACAACCATGAGAAAATGCTCTTCTTGTCCTTTTAAATAGACTTTTAGCTGGTGTATCATGCATATAAACTGAATATTTATTTGGGAACATAAATTTAATTCTTCCCAATGGATTTTTTTCACTTGGTTCTTGAATTAATCTCAAAGGTGGTAATAGAGGAATTAAATCTTTACTTTCTACATTTTGTGGATTATACATATTCCAATCTATACTATTTAAGGCTAATGGCTCACTTGTATGATCCCAACTTTGGTGAATATTAATACCTCTTCCATTTAAATAATTTGGATCAGCAATTAGTTTTGGAATAATTTCTCTTTCAACTATTCTTGGAGGAATTCTCCAATATGGATTGAGAACAATAAAAGACATTTTATCTGAGAAAATTGGAGTAGGGTGTTTTCTTTCACCTACAACAACACCCATTTGAAGATTAACTTCATTATTATCATACATTTTTAATGTGTAATCTGGAATATTTACCATTAAAAACTTTTCTCCCAGTGTTCTTGGAAGCCATCTCATTCTTTCTAAATTAAGTCTTATTTTATCAATTTTAGTTTCAGCAGAGATATTTAGATGTTTTCTAGTGTTAGGTCCAACCTCTCCATCTGTAAAAAGGCCATGATCTTTTTGAAAGGAGATTACAGCATTTTTTAGCTCATCATCAAATACTTCTTCACAATCAACAGTTTTCACAGGTGTTTCAAGTGGTTGAGAAATAATATTAGTTACATCTTTTATTTTTGATTCTTCTGTCACATTTTCTTTTGGTATGTGATTTGTAACAATACTTTCAGCCATAACTACATTTTCACAATTTTTTAACAAATCGTTACTTTCAAGTAATCTTTTTCTTAGTATTTTCACATTTGAAGAGATAACACCACTTTTTAAAGTTTTTGATTCTGGTATTTTTGTATATCCACCATTTTGAATAATTTTTTCTAGTTCATTAATTGCATTAGCTAAATCATTTGCTTTTGGGAAAGTATAATCAACTTCTTTAAATGCTATTGATAAATTGTTTGAATCAATTGATTCTTTTAATAGTTTTATGAAATCTTTTTTGACAGAAACCTTTTCCCAATCAGCGATAATTTCCGCTTCTTTAAGATCTTTTAGTTGTCTTTTAAATCCTGCCCAATTTATAATACCTTGAGATAAATAGTTCATATACTTATTATAAATTTCTGTTAGCATAAAATCAATTTTAGTCATACTCTCAATATATTTATCAGAGGATTTATCCAATGAATTTAGTGAGTCAACAATTTTGTCTAATTTGAATAACTTATTTGATTGAGGTTTCAATACTGGATCGTTTTTAACTGTTTCTAAAAGTGTTAAAGCAATCTCTTTTATTCCTTTTTCATCTATCCAAAATAGTGTATTATTGTTAATTTTATAGTAGTTTTTTAATACTCTTTTTTTAGTAAAAAAAAGTACTAAATTATTTGACTTTAATAACTCTTTAACACTCTCTTGACTTTTTTCTTCAAATGTTTTTTCTTGTGGTAAATTTTCTTGTGTTTTTTCTAATGTTTGATTCACTTGTGTAATCACTTCATTTGATTTTACTTCATCAGTATTTTGTGTATTTGCAAACAAAATATTGTTAAAAAATAAAACTACAAGTACAAATTTAAATTTGTGCATATAATAATCTCCAACGCAGTTTAGATATTTATTCTTATGAGTATTAAAATACCCAAAAAATCTTTAAAAAATGATAACTTTAAGTGATTAAATAAATAAAATTAATATTATCTTATTAAATAATATATTTTTATATTTATAAATAACAAAATATAATCGATTAAATTTTTTAAAAATAATAAAATTATTAATATATTGAAATCTCTAATAAATGTATTTAAAAATAATAAAATTATTTAAAATAAAAAGATATAATATATCCATTGAATTATTAGGAAAATTATGAAATTATTATTTGGTTGGCTAGTACTTATTGTTTTGATTCTTTATGCTTTTTATTATGTAAATATGAATCTTGAAAAAAGTGTTGAAGTTAAAGATCTTATAAAAATCTCTGAAAATTCAAATGAAACGATATATTCAGTTAAAAATAGTGATAATAGTGATGAAATAATTGAATTAAAAATAGCTAAAAATAGTGAAATTATAGTTATAAATGCAGATAAATTAAAAAAAGAGAAAGATTCAAAGAATAATAATATTGAATTGACAATTAATCGAGATAATAAAAATATTATATTAGTTTTAAATAGCAAAGAAAAGACATCTTGGATAATTAATAGCAGCGAAAATACAAAAATTGATTTAATTATTTATAATAAACAAAATTGTGAAATTTTATCAAAAAGTAAACTATATAAATTAGATAAAAATTTCGAGTATTTTACAAAAGTTGAAGATATAAAATTTGTAAAAATATTAAATTATTTAAATAAAATGTTTCTTATAAATAAAATTAATAATTTTATTTATGAAAAAGAGATATCTCCAAAAATAATAATTGATAATTATTCTAATAATGAAAAATATAGTTTAGAATATTTAAAAGCAAAAAAAATTGAAAAAGAGTTCGATTTTGAACTAGTTTCATCTTCAAAAGATTTGATTAAATTTAATTTAAATGGGCCAATGTTTGTTGAAGATAGAAATAATGAAGTTTTAAATGATATTACATTTTCTCCTGATAAATCAAAAATGTATCAAATTATTGAAAATGGTTTAAAACTGATTGATGTAGAAACAAAACAAGAAACTATAAAACCAATTCCCGTAATCAAGTCAATAATTAATCCTAGTGGAATAGCTTATGATAGTTTAAGTGAAAATATTTTTATTGCAAATAAGCAAGGAAAATTTTTCGTTTTTGATGCAGTTGAAGAACAATGGATATCCATTAGAAAATATATAGAAGATTTTGATATTAATTCATTAGCATATGATGAAGAAACAAATATGTATATTTCATCAACTTGGAAAAGAGAAGGGTTGATTTTCTTTGATCAAAATGGAAATTTTGCAAAAAGAGTTAATCTTGAGAATAAACTAAAGGGTATAGAGTATCATATGAATGATAAAAATGAAATACCAAAACTACTTGTTATTCCAAACGGTGAGAATCTAGCTTTAGTTTTGATTGATAAATTTGTTGAAAAAATTTGGTACTACAATAAAAAAGAAGATAAAGCAATTTTAACTTATAATTATTATGCTAATTAAACTATTTTTTTAAAAGGTTTTTTATATCTAGGTGCCTTATTGTCATCTAATGCACAGATTATTTGATAATCAACCATTTTTTCAAAAGGTTTTAAAAAATTATTTAAAGATTTATTTGAAATTGATTCTACTTCTTGTAAATTTAATTGCTCAAGTAAACACAAAGTTGATTCAATTGTTGAAAGGCAATGTTGATTTGGCTGTGTCTTTATTTTAAATTGAGATGATTTATTATGTTCAAAACTTACTTTTTTTAGATTATGAAGATTTTTACTTAGCCTCAACATCTTTTTAGAACAAGGCCAAGTTGAATCAATAATAAAAATCAATGATTTTTTTTCATTTGGAATGCTTTGAGTGTTTAGTCTTATACTATTTTTATCAGGATATAGAATATATGGCTCATAACTTTTATCATTTAAAAGTTCATTTACTCTTTTGTGATTAGTAAAATCAATACCTATATGAAGTTCACAATTATTTAAAGAATTATTTGTCATATGTCCTGTACCATTTTTAGTTTTCCTAAACTCTTTTGGATGCATAAGAATTACAAATTTTGTATTTGTATTGATTGGACTTATTATATGTTCACATATACAAGAAGTTTGTGGTCTATAGCACTTATAACATATTTCTCTATTTTCTAGTTGGTTCAATTTATTTTTTACTCATTTAAAATCTATTTTATATAATCTATTTGTTATTATATAGTTAATTTTTTTAAAGGTTGATTGTGGAACATCTAGATAAAAATGTCGTAACAAAAACATCTGCTGGTCTTAAGTTGTATAATACAAATTTTACAACTGCATTTTATTTTTTTGCTTTTATGTTTTTAGTTGTGTATGCTTTAAGTAGTTTAAGTAATATTTTAACACCAATTGCAATTGCAATTCTAATCTGGTTTTTAATAAATGCTTTTGCAAATCAAATAAAAAAACTTCCATATATGAATTCAAATATTGGTGAGTTACTTGCTATTCCTATCTCTTTGCTTATTATAGTTTATTTGATGTTTGAAATTGGAAGTTTTATAACATCAAGTATGGTAGAGCTAAGTTCAACTATTTCTCAACTTGATAGTAAAGTAAATATTATATTTGAAAAATTATCAACAATTGTTCCTTTTGATATAAAAACACCTATAGAAAAGCTTTTTGAGCAGTTTAGTTTAGCTTCATTGCTAAATAATGTACTTGCTGCTTTTAGTTCTATTTTCAGTAATATTGTTCAAATTTTATTATATGTTTTATTTTTACTTCTAGATCAAAGATTTTTCAATGCAAAAATAAATGCACTTTTCCCTAAATTTGAAACACGTTCAAAAGCAAAAGAAGTTCTAAGTTCAATTTCAAAAACTATTAGAATGTATTTATCAATTACTACAATTATTAGTTTAGCAACAGGTCTTTTGACATATTTAACTTGTCAATTTTTTGGATTAGAAGGAGCTGTTCTTTGGGGATTTATTGCTTTTATTTTAAATTTTATTCCAACCCTAGGAAGTATTATAGCTGTATTAGTTCCAGTTCTTTTCTCTTTAATTCAATTTACAGATTTATCACAAGTTCTTTTTTTATCATTAGTTTTAGTTGCTATTCAATTTGTTGTTGGAAATATAATTTACCCAAAATTAATGGGAAATAAATTAAATATTTCACAATTTGTTGTAATATTATCACTAGTTATTTGGGGTGCTATGTGGGGAACAGTAGGAATGTTTTTATCAGTACCTTTAATGATGATACTTTTGATTATTTTATCTCAGTTTGAAAATACAAAAGCTTTGGCTATTTTAATATCTGGGGATGGAAATATTTTTACAGCAAAATAAAAAGAAGATAAAATATATTTTATTCTAGGAATAATTCCCAATTATATCTCTTTTGGAAACTTTGGGAATATTCCCAAAATTTATTTATTACTTCCATGTCCTGTACTAGAAGTGCTTTCTCTTTGAACAAACTCTTCAAAGTGTTCACCTCCAAGATTATAAGCTTTCCCAAATCCAAACACAGCTTCACCATAAAAAGGTGTAAATTCAAATAGGTAAAAATCACCCATTTTTTTAAGCATATTTACCATATCTTCACCAAATTTATTTCTAAATTCATCTAATATCTCAGATTCATTTTCTGTATTTTGTTCCAATTTTACTGTTTCACATTGAATTGATACTCTTTTTTTAGCAAAGATATTCTTACAATCTTGCTCATCTTCACAAAAGAATATTGATGCAATATTGTTTTGTGTTAGATTACTTGAGTGTTTAGCCATTAACGATAGGTAGACATAGTATTTGTGGTTAAACTTAACATATGGTGCATAAGAAGAAAAAGGTTGACCTTTATCATCTAATGAGCTTATAGTTAAGCTTTTGATTGTTTCTAAAAATTCGTTTAAATTATTTGTCATTATTGTTCTTCCCAAAGTAATGCTAATTTTACATTAAAAACATCACTTCTTCTTGGTTTTATAAATATTTCTTCAATTTCAAAATTTGAAATTTGATTTTCTGTATTTATTTTTTCTATTTCTATTTCAAGATTTTTTTCTAACTCTTTTATATCAAGTTGAATTTCATCTATTTCTTGTTCAACATATTTTACGTCATTTCTTTCTTTGATTATTTTCCCAGCACCTTTTGCACTTGTTGCAACTTTTCCAATGTTAGTTTTATTTAAAAGTGACTTACCAAAAAACGCACCAAGAAGTGAACTTCCAATAGAGATTAAAGTTTCAGTTGTAGTTGAACTTGCTTGTTGTTCTTCTTTCTCTAACTTTTCATATAGTTTATTTAATTTATCATCTAAACTATCATCAAGTTTTTTAAATTTTGTTTGTAATTTTTCAATCTCTTCATCAATTTTTTCATTTAATCTATCTTGTAATCTAATTTTAAAATCAGTTAGTGATTCATTTTGTTTTGAAATAAGTTTTAAAGAATCATTTTTAAATAGAGTTAATTTATTATTTCTGTACATATAGTCACTAAACTCTTTTTCTATTGATTTTAATTCTTTTTCATTTTGAATAAAAGTTGGTATTTCGTAATATGATGAGTTTAATCTCTCCTTATTTTCAAAAGAGTTAGCTAAAAGATTTTCTTTTTCTTCAAAATCAATCTCTTTTGTTTTGGCATCTAAATAGATTTTAAAACAGTGCGCTTCTTCTAAATCAATACCTTTTGATGTGTTAACAAAATGAACATTACAAGAGCATAACAAATATGGTTGCAAGTAGTAAGAGTTGTTTTGAGAACTATATAAGTATTTTTGTTCAATTATATTTGCAATAATTGGTTTTAAGCTTTTCTCTTCATTTTTAATAATTGCTTCAGTTCTAATTTCTTTTGGTTTATCCTCTTTAGGACTTGCAGGAGTGAAGTTTTTGATTTTTTCAGACATTAATTTTTTAATATCTTCTTTTGAAATTGGACCTTTTAAGTATGAAAGTGCCCATCTTGTTTTAAATACTTTTATTCCCTCTTCATTTATATTTTTTAGTATAAATGTTCTTTTTTCTAAATTTGATAAAAGATTCATAAGTTCAGCTTTATCAAGAGTACCTTCACTAGCACTACTTAAACCATCTATAACTTTCTCTTTATCTTGTTTTGTTTGTAATCTACCTATAAACCAAGTTCCAATATTTGATAAACCTTTATAATCAATATCAACGGGATTTTGAGTTGAAAGAATTATTCCAACACCAAAAGATCTTGCTTGTTTTAAAAGTGTAAGCATTGGTTGTTTTGATGGAGGATTTGCACTTGGTGGGAAATATCCAAATATCTCATCCATATATAGTAGGGCTTTAAGTGATGAAGTACCTTCTTGTCTTCTCATCCAAGAAACCATTTGATTTAATAGAAGTGAAACAAAAAACATTCTTTGGGAATCATTTAGATGAGCAATTGAAAAAATTGAAACTTTAGCTTTCCCATTTTCATCATATAATAGATTTGATATTTCTAAAGGCTCACCTTCAATCCAAGATTTAAAAGCAGGATTTGCGATAATTGTATTTAATTTAAGAGCTAGTTTTAGTCTATCATCTTGCTTGAAAAATGTTTCTAAATCAAAAATTCCAACCTTTGCAAAAGGAGGAGTCACAATTAGTGAAATCAACTCTTCAAGTGTTAAATCTTTTCCTGAAGAGTAATAATTCATAAAAATTGAAGAGATTAAGATAGATTCTTTTGATGAAGAATCACTTTTCTCATCTATTAATGAAAGAATAGATGAAACAGTTGAATTCACAAGTGAAACTAATAAATCATTATCTTCTAATACTTCTTTTGATGGAGCTTTAAATGATGACAATATTGAGATTTGAACTCCCGCAGTGCTTCCTGGAGTATATATAGTATAATCAGCACTTTCTTTTAGTTTTTGTATTCTTTGTGGACTTTGAAAATCACCTTCAATTCCATTTTTCCATAAATCAGCTGTTTTTTGTGCTTGCTCTTTTAATGTTAAACCATTGTTTATTGCATCTTGTTCTTCAATCCAAGGTTCAAAATCACTTCCTTTTAGTTCTGGAAAAGTTAAAAGTAGATTCCCCATATCACCTTTTGGGTCAATAATAATTGAAGGTATATTATCAATAGCAGCTTCTTCTAAAAGCGATATTCCAAGTCCAGTTTTACCACTCCCTGTCATTCCAATGATTGCAGCGTGTGTTCTTAGATCTTTATTTTTATAAACTAATGGAATAGAATTATTTTCATCAACTTTTTCTTTTCCAATATAAAATAGTTTTAATTTTTCGTAATCAATTGTGCTATTCATAATAGACCTTTTATTTGTAATGTATGAGAGATTATAACAAAAAAAAAGTGAATGTCTTAAAAGACATCCACTTTTTACAGCTTATAAAAAGAATTATTATTCTTCTATAATTTCAGCACTTGTACTATCCGCTTTTAATTCTGCAATTGCAGCAGTTCTATCAGCTTCTGTATCAAATAAAGCACTTGTTCCAACAATTTGTCCGTTAGTCGATTTGATGTTGAAAAATGCTTTACCATTTGATGATTCTTTTAATTCATATCTAGAATCTTCTTGACAATTTTTCTTTACAGATTCAATACCATTTTTAGCACTTGCTTTTTGAGCATAGTTTTCGCTTTTAACAACAGTCTTACCTTCTGCATTTACAAAAATAAATGTAAATGGTTCTTTTGCATCACTTTTTCTTAGTTTAATTGTCATTTTTTTCCCTTATAATAAAATATACATTCATTTTATTTAATAGTAATTTAAAATATTCTTATTTAAAAGAACTTTTTTGCCATTCCTACTAAATCATCAACAACAGAACCATCATTATCTTGGTCAATAAAATTAGTTAACATTGAAGTTAAATCATTTGTATTTGATGTATCTGCTGAACTTAAATTTGTTTGTTTATTTAACGCACCCATAATAAGTGGTGCTAGCATAGGTAATAATGATGAAATCGAAGAAACATCAATTCCACTTTTTGCACTCATCGCATTTGCTACATCACTTTCATTTTCATTTAATGATGAAAAAAGTTGCCCTAGCATATTTGATGTATCCATATTTTCTAATTCATTTGGATTTTGTGCTAATGAATCTAAATCTGTATTTGAAATCATATTGATTAAATCAGATGAATCATTTTCACTTGCTAAATTTGCTTTTGCGCCATTTAATAGTTGTGGTGCCAAGTCTTGAACTAAACCTTGTATTGATGTGGGATCAATTCCAGTTTTTGAGGCTAATGAATTAACAATATTTTCGTTTAAACCAGATTCTAAAATAGTATTTAAAATATTCATTTTAAATCCTTATATTTTTGGAATTCTAATTTTTTGACCTGGATAAATTAAATCCATATCTTTGATTACTTCTTTGTTTGCTTTAAAAATGGCATTGTAATGATTTGGGTTTCCATAGAATTTTTTAGAAACTTTTGAAAGATTATCTCCAGCTTGGATTTCATAATACTCTTCTTCTGCACTTACACCTTCAAAAGTAACTTCTGAAATACCTTTTACATTACCTGCAATTAAAGCAGCTTTAGCTTTTGTTTCTGCATCTGCATCACCTGATAAAACAATCTTATCACCTTCAATCTTCACATCTAAGTTATCAATTGGCATAGTTGAATTATTTTCAAGAATCTCTTTTTTGATATTCTCTTCATCATTTCCTAAGCCAAGTAATTTTTTTCCTGCATCAATTGCAAAAGATAGTAGTCCCATAAATTTTCTCCTATAATAATTTAAAAAATTATAACATAAAAAAAATAGTAAAGAGGTAGAAGGTTTTGGAATAATCAGAAATTTAATTGAGATAAAAAAATATATAGAAAAATCTATATATTTTTATTTTTAGTCTAAGATATATCTAGCGTTAATATCTTGAATTGGTCTGTTATTTTTTGGCATAACATTTTTGAAGTCTTCTAATTGACTTTTTGAAATTTCAACTGGAGTTTTTAATACAATCCATCTAACACCCTCTGTACAAGGAGGAGTTGTTAATGAACCGTTAAATGTATAATATTCTCTTAATGAAGGAAGAATTTCATATCCAAATACTTCTGATTTTATCGTTTGAGTTTCATCATTTTCTTCAGGTAGGTTTCTTAATAATTTATTTAAAACAATATTATCTTCACTCTCTTCAAACATAACACTTACTACTGCTAAATTATTATAAGAATCAGCATGAACTAAGTGAGCTTCCATAGGATAAGATTTTCCATCAATTTGATTTTCACTTGGTGTATGAAAATGTATTTGTTTTAAACTATATTTTTTATTATTAATAGTTAGATAGCTTCCATTTGCAAAGTTTACTTGTAAAGTGTGTCCATTATTTACAAAAGTTGTTGCTTTTGCATCTCCTTGGAATAATAGTGGAGATAATTGTGCATCAATTGGACTTGTAATATTAATTGGAGATTGATTTAATCCTTGCTCACAAATTGCAAATCTTTCATCAAGTTCAGCCCAGTTTTTTGGACCTAAATCTTCATCATAACCCCAATGTGCATACTCTTTCTCTTTGCTATCACTTAGTAATAAGGCAATAATAACTATTACAAAAATACTAATCATAGTGTTTTTTAAACTCATTTTACTTCCTTCTCTTTTTCTTTTCTTTTAGCTTTCATTTTATTCAATGCAAGTTTTCTCATATCTGCTGTAGTATCTGATTCATCCATTATTTCAAGACCAAGTAATGTCTCAATACAATCTTCTAAGGTAACAATACCTTCTGTTTGATCATAAGAATCATGAACCATAAACATATGCTCTTTTTTTTGTATAAACATATTTAAAGCTTTTGAAACTGGTATATTTTCATGTAATGAAAACACTGGTTTCATTATAGTTTGAATATCAACTTCAGGATCTTTAATTGCTTGCTTAAATAATTTTTTAGTTAGGATAATTCCAACTACATTATCTACAGTTCCATCATATACAGGTACTCTTGAAAATTTAAAAGTTCTTTTATCTTCTAAAACATCTTTTATAGATGCACCTTTTTCAATAGCGTACATAACAGATCTAGGAGTTAAAATATCTTTAATTTTAATATTATTTAAACTTAAAGTATTTTCTATAATATCAGACTCTAAATCTCCGATAATCCCTTCTTCTTCACTTAATAAAGTAGAGTGAATTAACTCCTCTCTAGATATTGTATCATTATTTTCTTTTCCAATCTTTTTTGTAACAAACTGAGTTACAATAATTAATGGATATGTTACGAAAATAAAAAAGTTGATGATTCTAGCTGCCATAGGAGCTAATTGTTTCCAATAAACTGCACCAATTGTTTTAGGAATTATTTCTGCAAAAAATAAAATCATAAAAGTTAAAATAATAGAAATTACCATAACTAAAGAGGCATCACCTTTAAAAACATTTTGAGCTTGTACTCCAATAGCAGTTGCACCTAATGTATTAGCAACAGTATTTAGAATTAAGATTGAAGCGATAGATTTATCAATATCACTTTTCAACTTTTTGAGTAGTTTTCCAGCAGTTGGATTATTTTTTTCCAATACAGAAATATATGAGATGTTCGTAGATAATAGAATAGATTCTAAAACAGAACATAAAAACGATATACCGATAACCGCAACAAATAGTAAGATTAAAATTTCCATTTTACCTCACCTTTAGGTAAATTGCACCTCGGGGAACTGTCTTCCAATAAAAACTCCTTTGAATTTTGTAAAATTTATAGCTAATAATATCAAAATAAACTTAATAAATAAATTTTTTTGACAAAAACTTATTATTTGATGTATAATTACTAAAACAAACTAATAATTTATAAAGGAGTTTATTATGGAATATGGATTAGTGCCAAAAATTGATCAATTTGCAGATAATCGATCTTTAGAAATTCAGAAAATACAAGAATCTAATAAAAGTGCAAAAATAGGTCAAAAAGATCAATTAAAACAAATTCAACAAGAAGCTATTCAATCACAAAAAGAGGTTTCAGAAGCAAAAAAAATTCAATCATCAACTTCTAATTCTAAATATGAAGTGGTTTTAACTAATACTAATTTTGGATATAACGATTCTTCGAAAGATTTTTATGTAAAAGCAACTAGAGGAAATATTGAAAACCAATATCCTACAGAAGAGATGATGAGATTAAAATCATATTTAATGAGTTTAAATAACGCTTCATAGGAAGAAGATTATAATTGCGATGCTTTTATAACTTGATTTCTTCCCTCTTGTTTAGCTCTGTAAAGTGCCATATCGGCTTGAGCTAATATATCTTTTAATGTAAACTCTTTTTTTGCTTCACAAATTCCAAATGAAGCAGTAACTTTTCTATCTATATTAAAGTTTTCTCTTTCAAATATATTTCTTAGTCTCTGGGCCATCACAGAAGCTTCATCTTCACTTGTATTTTTACAAATAATTAGGAATTCTTCTCCACCCCATCTACCAATTTCATCATTTACATTAATATTTGATCTTAATAACTGTGCTAATTTAATTAAAACTTTATCTCCAACTAAATGCCCATGAACATCATTTATGTCTTTAAATTTATCAATATCTAAAATAATCAAAGAATATTTTTTATTTTTAATTTCATTTAATATTTCATCAATTTTTCTTCTATTATAAAGGCCTGTTAAAGTGTCTGTAGTTGATAAATATTTTAACTGTTCATTATATTTTTTTAAATCTTTTTGTTTAAATGTATAAAATAATATGATTAAAGCTAATAAAATTAAAAATTGAATTAAATATTCATAATCAATAAATCTTTTATCAAATTTTACAGTTAGCCACTCTTTAATAATATGATTTTTATCTTCAGGAGTTAATTGCGCAATATGTTTATTTATAATATTTAATAGGTCTTTATAATCATTTCTAACCATAAATGTAATATTAACTTTATGTTCACTAGTTCCTGATATTTTAAGATTATAATATCCATTTTTAGAAATCAAATGAGCGATTACTGGTAATATATCTATTACGGCCTCAACTTTCCCTGCACTTAAAAGTTTTAAAGCTTCGCTTGTATTTTTCACAAGAACAAAGTCTATTTTTGGATATGCATGTTTCATTATATTATAAGAGCTATAATTCTCTCCAACTGCTACTTTCTTACCTTCTAAAAATGAACCATCTGGAATAAATCTTTTGTCATAAAGAGTAGCGAATGCAATAGGAAAAGAGATATAAGAACTTGAAAAATATGCATAATTTAGTTTATCTTGATCAAATGAAGTTCCAAGAGTTATATCTGCACTTCTATCTTCTATGGAGTTGATTACTTCATTCCAATCTTTTGCTATTTTTGTTGTAGATTGAATATGAGCTCTTCTTTTTATTAAATTCCAAAAATCAACAGCAATTCCTGTTAATTCGTCTTTTTCTCCACGCATATTTATAGGTGCCCAAGTTACAGAAGTAATTGCTTTTATATTTGTGTTTTTTAAAAAGTTTTCTTCAGATGGTGATAATTTTATATAATCAGTATCGTCATACTCATTTGCATAAAGATTTAAAGATAATATTAAAATAAAAAAAATATAGAAATTTTTATATGTCAAATTCAACCTTTCTAAATATTAGCTTAATAGTAGCCAAAGTTTAATTAGTTTTTACTATAAAACTATTTTTTTCTATTAGCAAATTTTTTGCTTCATAAAATTTATTTTTGTCTTCTATCTCAATATCATCTAAAAGTGGAAGATACTTTAGAAATACGGGCCAAACTTTTTGGTAGCCAGCAGGTCTTTTTTTTATATGATAAAGAGCGAGAGCTGTTGCACCATTTATTAATCCTTTTAAAACGAGAGCTTTATTTTTTTGCCCCTGTTTTTTATAAAGGTTCCAATCATCTTCAAGTAGTTCATGGGCTTCAACA
>Ga0193956_1000358_pt1 | contig 21578 bp, 15 predicted proteins | sample BB_7_MG_FD_140358 | JGI IMG/M metagenome (GOLD analysis project Ga0193956, IMG submission 140358) | Microbial mat bacterial communities from the Broadkill River, Lewes, Delaware, United States - BB_7_MG | ecosystem: Environmental > Aquatic > Freshwater > River > Microbial mats | place: USA...
CCACTTAACTCAACTGATTCACCTGTTTTAGGGTTTCTACCAACTCTAGGTGCACGATAATGTAATGAAAAACTACCAAACCCTCTGATTTCAATGCGGTCACCTTTAGCTAAAGATTGTGCCATTAACTCTAAGATTTCTTTAATCGATTGTTCTACATCTCTAGCTGACAAATGACTTAATTTATCACCTAGTTTTTCAATGAGTTCTGATTTGGTCATAAGACCTCCAGTATTCATCTAGCTTCGCGCTAATGAGGTTAATATAAGAGGAGAATTATAAATTCTCCTCCCCTAGTCTCTTCTTAGTTTAATAAAAACTAGAAAAAGTGCAAAGAAATATAACTAATTTCTTGTTACAAGTTATTAATTTTTAGCGTTTTTAAACGCTGCAGCCATTGCGCTTAAACCTGTTTCTTCAACTTGGTTTAAGTTATCCATAGCTTCACGTTCGTCAGCTTGGTCTTTCGCTTTGATAGATAAGCTAATAGTACGGTTCTTACGATCCACACCCATAAACTTAGCTTCAACGTCATCACCAACTTTTAATACTGTAGATGCATCTTCAACACGTTCTACAGAGATGTCGCTAACACGTAAGTAACCTTCAACACTTTCAGCTAACTCAATTGTAGCGCCTTTAGCATCAACTTCAGTTACCTTACCTGTAACAATAGCACCTTTTTTCTTATCTGTCAGATACATATTGAATGGGTCGTCTTCAGCTTGTTTAACACCTAACGAGATACGCTCACGTTCTGGGTCAACTTGAAGTACGATAGCATCAATTTCATCGCCTTTCTTATAATCACGAACAGCTTCTTCACCGCCAGCCCATGAAATATCAGATAAGTGAACTAAACCATCTATGCCGCCATCAAGACCAATGAAGATACCAAAGTCAGTAATTGACTTGATTTTACCTGATACTTTGTCGCCTTTGTTGAAGTTTTTAGCAAACTCTTCCCAAGGGTTAGCGATACATTGTTTAAGACCTAAAGAAATACGACGACGTTCTTCGTCAATTTCTAATACTAGTACTTCAACAGTGTCACCTAAGTTAACAACTTTAGATGGGTGGATGTTTTTGTTAGTCCAATCCATTTCAGAAACGTGAACTAAACCTTCAACGCCTTCTTGGATTTCAACGAAACAACCGTAGTCAGTTAAGTTAGTTACACGACCAGAAAGTTTAGAACCTTCCGGGTAACGGTTAGCAATTGCTACCCATGGATCTTCGCCTAACTGCTTCATACCTAGAGATACACGAGTACGTTCACGGTCAAATTTCAATACTTTAACTTGAATTTCATCACCAACATTTACAATTTCACTTGGGTGCTTAACGCGTTTCCAAGCCATATCTGTGATGTGAAGTAGGCCGTCAATGCCACCTAAGTCAACGAATGCACCGTAGTCAGTAAGGTTTTTAACGATACCTTTAACTTCTTGGCCTTCTGCTAATGACTCTAGTAATTCATCACGTTCTGCACTGCCTTCAGCTTCGATTACAGCACGACGTGAAACAACAACGTTATTACGCTTTTGGTCAAGCTTAATAACTTTGAATTCTAAATCTTTACCTTCAAGGTGAGCTGTGTCACGTACAGGACGAACATCAACTAATGAACCCGGTAAGAAAGCACGGATATTGCTAACTTCAACCGTGAAACCACCTTTAACTTTACCGTTGATAACACCGATAATAGTTTCTTTTTCTTCGTAGGCTTTTTCAAGCACTTGCCATGCTTCGTGACGTTTTGCGTCATCACGAGAAAGCACAGTCTCACCGAAACCATCATCTGTCGCTTTAAGTGATACATCGACTTCATCACCAACAGAAACTTCTACTTCACCAGCAGTGTTTTTAAATTGGTCAATTGAGATCACGCTCTCAGATTTAAGACCAGCGTCAACAATTACGTTGTCTTTGGTTACTTTTACGATTGTGCCACGGATAATTGAACCCGGGCGAGTTTCGATTTCTTTTAAACTTTCTTCAAAAAGTTGTGCAAAATTTTCAGTCATAACTTGTCTATTAACTCAGTTATTAATCCAATCAACATCATTGTTTCATGGGGTTGTTAAAGTAGCCTCGGTACATCCTTGACGTAGGCTTTAAATAAATTACCGTTACTTAAACTTAAGTTAAATATAAGTAAATGATAAGGTTTTATGTTAATTTTCCATTCGCAAATGAAAGGACTTTATTAACCACTTCTTGTATAGAAAGGCTAGTAGAATCAATAATTAACGCACCCTCTGCTGGAATAAGTGGAGCAACTTCTCTGTTGCGATCACGCTCATCACGCTGACGTATGTCATCCAAAAGGCGCCCGATTTTAACATCAAACCCTTTCTCTTTCAACTGATTAAATCGTCGTTCAGCCCGCTCTTCAGCGCTTGCAGTTAAAAATACTTTTACAGGGGCTTTAGAAAAAACAATTGTGCCCATGTCTCGGCCATCAGCAACTAAACCTGGCGCAACACTGAACGCACGTTGACGGCGCAATAAGGCTTCTCTAACGCGTGGGAATGCAGCAACTTTAGAGGCTAATGAACCAATTTCTTCGCTGCGAATAGTATCAGTAACATTCTCACCTTCTAAAATTACTTTACTTTCACCTTGGCTGCTAATTTCAAATTGTACGTCAAGGTGAGCTGCCATTGGGATCAGTGGCTCTTCATTATCAAGGCTAACGTGGTGGTGCTGTGTTGCAACCGCTAAAACACGGTAAATAGCGCCACTATCAAGTAAGTGCCATCCAAGTTGTTCAGCAACAATTCTAGCCACAGTTCCTTTGCCTGCGCCACTAGGACCATCTATTGTGATTACTGGAACACTTTCCTGCATACATATCTCTCCTAATGTCAAAAATCGGCGGCATTATACGTGATCTAGAGATTAATACCAATGTGATTAAGTTTATTCCTTGCTCTTAGTTATATTTACCTATTTTAGCAAGAAACTTGTGACAATTTATCAAAATAATCAGGGAATGTTTTCGCTGTACATTTAGGATCATTAATTGTGACTGGTGTGTCACTTAGCGCAACAAGCGAAAAACACATAGCAACGCGATGGTCATTGTAAGTATCAATTTCAGCGTGAATTAATGCTTTGGGTGGCGTAATTGATATGTAATCTTCGCCTTCAACCACCTCTGCACCAACTTTTCTTAGCTCTGTCGCCATTGCGGTTAATCTATCGGTTTCTTTTACACGCCAGTTATAAATGTTTCGAATAGTTGTTGTGCCTTTTGCAAATAATGCTGTTGTCGCAATTGTCATAGCAGCATCAGGAATATGATTCATATCCATATCAACCGCCGTTAATGGTTTTCCTACAACAGTAATTGATTCATCATTCCACGTTACTTCAGCGCCCATTTTTTCAAGTACATCAGCAAAATATTTATCGCCTTGAACGCTTAACTTGCCAACACCGTGTACTGTTATTTCTCCACCTTTAATTGCGCCTGCAGCTAAGAAATACGAAGCTGAAGAAGCATCACCTTCTACCATATATTTGGTAACAGCTTGGTAAGATTGATTACCTTTTACCATGAAAGATTGATAACTGTTATTTTGTACTGTTACGCCAAATCTTTTCATGATATCAAGCGTTATATCAATGTAGGGCTTAGAAACTAATTCACCGTCAATGTCTATCCTAGTATCTGTTTTTAATAATGGCGCTATCATCAATATTGCCGTTAAAAACTGGCTAGAAATAGAACCATCTATAGTCACAGTACTTGCAGATAATGGAGTGCCTTTAATTTTTACTGGTGGATAATTTTCATTTTCTAAATACTGAATATCTGCATTAAGCTGTATTAGTGCATTAACCAAGTGACCAATAGGCCTTTCTTTCATTCTTGGTTCACCCGTTAAAATAAATTCACCTTTACTTGCTGCCAGTGCTGCGCACAGCGGGCGCATTGCAGTACCCGCATTGCCAAGAAATAATTCTACAGGGTGGCTAACGTTGAAAAAACCATTGTTGCCATTAACCGTACATTCTGTGCCACAATCACTCAGCGTATAGTTAACACCAAGGGTTGTTAAGGCATCCAACATGTACTTAATGTCATCACTGACAAGTAAATTGGTTATTTTGGTCTCGCCATTAGCCAACGCGGCAATTAATAAAGCACGGTTAGATAAACTTTTTGAACCAGGTAAAAAAACCTCACCATTAATTTTATTTATTGGATTTAATATTAGCTGTTCCATGCTATGTGTTCCCTTTTTCAAATTTTTGCATAAAATCAACCAGTGCTTGCACGCCTTCAATGGGCATCGCGTTGTATAAGCTAGCGCGCATACCACCTACGCTTCTATGGCCTTTTAACGCCATCAAACCATTTTCTTCTGCTTGAGTTAAAAATAACTTATTTAAACTTTCATCTTTTAACCAAAAAGGAATATTCATTTTACTGCGATAATGCGCTTCAATATTGTTTTGATAAAAATCGCTTCTGTCAATTGCACTATACAATAACTCAGCTTTATCTTGATTAATTTTTGCAATAGCTTTGACACCACCTAACGTTTTAAGCCACTGAAAAACTAAACCCGCTAAATACCAAGCATACGTTGGTGGTGTGTTATACATAGAGTCATTATCTGCTGTCGTTTTATAATTCATTATACAAGGTGTTGCTCTTTGAGCATTACCAAGTAAATCTTCACGTACAATGACAATAGTTAAACCTGAAGGGCCAATATTTTTTTGTGCGCCAGCATAAATTAAACCAAATTTTGATACATCCACTTCGTGTGACAAGATAGTTGATGACATATCGGCCACAAGCGGTACCCCGTGAGTATCTGGTATTTCATTAATTTCAATACCATCAACCGTTTCATTAGGACAATAATGTACATAGGCTGCATTGCTATTAAGCGGCCACTTTTCGCTTGGGGTTAGGCTAACTTCGCCATCATTGTGTTCTTCGCGAATATTGATCACGTTAACATCGCCAAAGTTTTTCGCTTCTGCTGCCGCAGCTTTCGACCATGAGCCATTAACAATATAGTCAGCCGATTTTCCAGCAGGCAATAAGTTTAATGGCACCGCTGAAAATTGGCCACGACCACCGCCATGACAAAATAAGACTTTGTAGTTGTCAGGAATAGCCATAAGATCGCGTAAATCGGCTTCGGCCTGTGCTGCCATTTCAATATAAATAGCGCTACGATGACTCAGTTCCATAACAGAGCAACCCGTATCGCTCCAATTGATAAATTCTTTTTGTGCTTTTGCCATTACAGGTGTAGGTAACATTGCGGGGCCCGCACAAAAATTAAAAACTTCTGACATGATTTCTTCTCAAATGGGTAAATGTAAATTATCAAACTTGATTAATTAGCTCGATATACCTTTTTCTAAACATAAAAAAAGGCGGTTATTAGCCGCCTTTCAATAGTGTGCGACTTTTATTCTTGCTCGTCGCCCGATGCACTCTCGTCATCCACTTGCTGGGCGCTTTGCTCAGGGTTGTGTGATGATGAATCATCTGCCACAGCAGAAACATCGGTTTCGCTAACGCCATCAGAGTTTTCTTCTGGCGCTATAACAGCTGGCTCTTCTATTTCATCAATACGCTGTAATGCAACAACATGTTCACCCTCAACAGTACGTATTAAGCGTACACCTTGAGTATTACGGCCTATCACACTCACTTCATTAACACGCGTGCGTACTAATGTTCCGTTATCCGTAATCACCATGATTTCGTCAAGTTCATCAACTTGTACTGCACCAACAACTTTGCCGTTACGTTCACTCACTTTAATTGAAACAACCCCTTTGGTTGCCCTACTCTTCGCAGGATATTCATTTAAGTCGGTACGTTTACCAAAGCCATTTTCTGTGATAGTTAATATAGGTCCATCTTTTTTAGGTATGATCAACGAAACAACTTTTTGGTCGTCTTCTAGTTTCATACCACGAACACCTGTACCCGTTCTACCGATAGGTTTTAATGCCCAACGTTGTTCGCCTGTTTCAGGATCAAGTTTTATCTCACCTGTTTCACTATCACGTACTTTTTCATTAAAGCGCACCACTTTACCAGCATTAGAGAACAACATAATGTCGTTATTACCATCGGTAATATCAACACCTATTAGGGTGTCATCATCACGAAGGTTTAAGGCAATAATACCGTTAGCTCGTTGGTTTTTATATGCAGTTAATGCTGTTTTCTTCACCGTACCTGATGCAGTCGCCATGATAATATATTTATCTTCGGCGTATTCACGTACAGGTAAAATAGCAGTAATACGCTCATCATCTTCTAATGGTAAAATATTGACAATTGGACGACCACGCGCAGTTCTACTTGCTAATGGCAACTGATACACTTTAAGCCAATACAATTTACCTCTATCAGAGAAGCATAAAATAGTGTCATGAGTATTGGCCACTAACAAACGCTCAATGAAATCCTCTTCTTTCATTTTAGTCGCAGCTTTACCTTTACCACCACGACGCTGTGCTTCATAGTCGCTTAATACTTGATATTTTACATAACCTTCATGAGAAAGCGTAACAACAACATCTTCTTCTGTAATGAGATCTTCTAGCGATAAATCATGAGAAGCATTAGTAATTTCAGTACGACGCTCATCACCAAATTCATCTCTGATCGCAACAAGTTCTTCACAGATTACTTCCATTAAACGTTCAGGACTGCCTAAAATATGCATTAATTCAGCAATTAGGTCTAATAACTCTTTGTACTCATTTAGAATTTTTTCGTGTTCAAGGCCACTTAATTTATAAAGTTGTAACTCAACAATCGCTTTTGCTTGTACTGGTGTTAAATAGTATTTGTTATCGCGAATGCCAAATTGCGGTTCAAGCCATTCAGGACGAGCAGCATGCGTACCAGCGCGTTCTAACATAGCACTAACATTACCTAAGTCCCAACCTTGGGCAACTAATTGTTCTTCTGCTTCTTTTCTTGAAGGTGAGGTTTTCACCAATTCAATAATCGGTTCAATATTGGCAAGGGCAATTGATAAACCTTCGAGTATATGGGCTCTGTCGCGGGCTTTTCTTAATTCAAAAATAGTACGACGTGTAACTACTTCTCGACGATGTAATACAAACTCTTCAAGCATTTCTTTTAGATTAAATATTTTTGGTTGGCCATTGCCTAATGCCACCATATTAAAACCAAAAGACACTTGCATTTGAGTGAGTTTATATAAGTTATTTAAAACAACTTCGCCGACGTCACCACGTTTGATTTCAATAACCATACGCATGCCGTCTTTATCTGACTCATCACGTAAAGCTGAAATACCTTCAAGACGTTTTTCTTTAACAAGCTCTGCCATCTTTTCAATAAGGCGCGCTTTGTTCACTTGGTAAGGCAATTCATGCACTATGATTGTTTCTTTACCAGAAGTTTCATGCACTTCAATTTCAGCGCGAGCACGAATTTTTATTTTACCACGACCTGTACGGTATGCTTCTTCAATGCCCGCACGGCCACTAATAATAGCTGCGGTAGGAAAATCTGGGCCTGGAATATGCGTTAATAATTCTTCACAAGTAATATCACTATTTTCTATTAATGCTAAACAACCATTAATCACTTCTGTTAAATTATGTGGTGGAATATTGGTAGCCATACCAACAGCAATACCTGAGCCACCATTCACTAATAATGTAGGAATACGTGTTGGCATAACGGCTGGAATAAACTCTGTACCATCATAGTTAGGTACAAAATCAACCGTTTCTTTATCTAAGTCTGCCAAAATTGCATGTGAAATTTTAGCCATTCTAATTTCGGTATAACGCATTGCCGCCGCGCTATCACCATCAACTGAACCGAAATTACCTTGACCATCCACTAGCATATAACGCATAGAGAACGGTTGTGCCATACGAACAATCGTGTCGTATACAGCAGTATCACCATGCGGGTGATATTTACCTATTACATCACCAACCACACGAGCCGATTTTTTATAAGCTTTGTTCCAATCATTACCTAAAACATCCATTGCGAATAGTACGCGGCGATGAACAGGTTTTAATCCATCACGCACATCAGGCAACGCACGCCCAACAATAACGCTCATAGCATAATCTAGATAGGAGGTTTTTAACTCATCTTCAATATTTACTGGAACTATTTCTTTGGCCAGATCTGACATAAATAGACGTTTCCCTTAACTTAAAATGTAACTTTAAAATCACACGATTTTTATTATTATCTTTTCATAAAAAAGATGTAAATCAACGCAGCATACTAGCACAAATTTGAGTGATGCCAAACTGCTTTATTCGCCCAATAACAAGGAGGTGGGGTGTCATAATAAAAGTGGTGCTAAAAGCAGCACAATTCACGAATAATTGATCTATTTCGTTTCTTTATTCATTGTTGCCTCTTTGCTTAATTACTGCTTTCGTTTAGAATCATGTCAATCAAAAATCAACCAGACATATCCACGACTATGACCACGACAGAAATTAATGATGAGCCTAATGTAAATGAAGCTGAAATTGAAAAATTTGAACAAATAGCAGGTCAATGGTGGGATCTATCAGGTGACTTTAAACCTTTGCATCAAGTAAACCCATTAAGAGTACAATTTATTTGTCAGCACATGAGTGAACAACAAAGTGAACTTTTTTCTAAAAACGTAATAGATGTAGGTTGTGGTGGCGGTATATTGTCAGAATCTCTCGCTAAACTTGGCGCAAATGTTACGGGTATTGATATGGGCAATGAACCCCTTAATGTTGCTAAGTTACATGCGCTTGAATCAGGCTTAAGCATAAACTATGAAAAAATAACAGCTGAAGAAAAAGCACTACAATGTCACGAACAATTTGACATGGTAACGTGCATGGAAATGTTAGAGCATGTGCCTGACCCAGCGTCAATTGTTAACGCCTGTGCAAATTTAGTAAAACCAGGTGGTTTAGTGTTTTTTTCCACGTTAAATAAAACCATAAAGTCTTACCTTCTTGCTATTTTGGCTGCGGAAAAAATATTTAAATTAGTACCTGATGGCACGCATGAACATGAAAAGTTTATAAAACCTTCTCAGCTTATTCAGTGGGCCGCTGAAAGTGGATTAAATTGTATTGATGCTAGCGGTATTCATTACAATCCTATTTCTGAAAATCATAAGCTTACCTCAAGCTTAGAAGTTAACTATATTTTATGTTGTCAAAAAGTATAATGCCCTCACAGCGTTCTACAGCGCTGCTTAATACTTAACATAAACAGCTGTATTTAAAAATAATTTAGTAACTTTTTATAATAGTCGTTATTGCTATATAAGGATGAATGACTACCTTCAGCAATAACCTTTCCTTGTTCCATAACCACAATTTTATCCATTTTATCTAACATCAAAGGTTTATGCGTAATAACCACTAAGGTTTGTTGTTGCGCCTTTACATGGGTGAGGATATTCGTCATTATTTGTTCTTCGTTACGCCTGTCTAACCCTTTCGTTGGCTCATCTAAAATAAGCACTTTGGCGTTACGAAGTAATAGCTGAGCTATTTGTAATTTCTGTTTTTGGCCACCTGATAGGCCAAGCCCAGTAGAACCTAACCAAGTGTTGAAACCATCTGATAGGCTATTAATAAAATCCGTTAAATTAACTAATTCGCACACATGATACATTTCATCTAACGTCACATCTGCTTTAGCTAAACGTAAATTATCTGCAATACTGGCATCAAAGAGATGACCTTGTTGGCTCATTAAAGCAATATGTTGTCGTAAAGATTCATGATCTATCAAACTTAAATCACTATCAGCTATAGTAATTCTACCTTTATTACTCACTTTAGTAACATCGTTTAATATTGTACTTTTACTCACAAACGCTGCACCTGTAGGCCAAAATCCCATCAACAAGTTGACTAAAGTTGATTTACCTGCACCACTTGCGCCAATAATCGCTATTTTTTCGCCAACCTTAATCGATAAATTTATATTAAACAAACTCGCTGTTTCTTGTTCTGGGTAACTAAAGGTTAAATTTTCAAAGTGAATATCTCCCTGTTTCACACATTGCAATCCCTTACCAACAAGTCCTCCTTTTTCACTCAGTGTTTGTGTTGGTTTTTCTTTATCAATAATTTCAAACAATCGTGCAGCACTGGCTAAACTTTGCGGCAATAACTGTAGAGCTAATGGCATGGTGCTAACACTTTCAAAACTAACCAGAACTAACAAAAGTATTGCCACTAAATATTTAATATCAATTGTATTCGCTGCTACTTGAGGTAATAAAATAATTAAACAGGCTAATGCTGAAAAATGAATAAGTAAAAATATTAACACATTGGTAGCCGCGTTAATTTTTACTAAACGATACCTTAGATCATAATATTGCTTTGTCATCTTTGCTATTGAGCGCTGGTAAGGAATAGCGACTTGATAAACTAACAAGGTTTTAATCGCATTAACGCCTACAATCAAGGCTTGCGTAAGTTCACTTTCTAAATTAACTTTTTCTTTAGCTAGCCCTGCTGAAGCCAAATAACTAAACATTGGTAAAATAAAAGCGACTAATAATAGTGCAACTAACATTACCCAAGCAATAGTTGAAGATAAAATAGCTAGGGCATAACAAATAATTGGTACCGAAATAAAAACAACAACGATAGGTAATAAAATTCGCAAATAAAAATTATCTAAATTATCAATATCTTGCTGGAGTCGCGCTAACAAATCACCTGAACGTAAATCAACACGGTAGTAAGGCAGTAAAGGTTCAAGCTGTTGATAAAAATAATACCGTAAATGTGATAACGCATTAAATGTCGCTCTATGTGTTAGCATACGTTCTGTATAGCGACCTGCTGTGCGCACTATTGCCAAAAACCTAATAATGGCTGCTGGCGTAAAGTAATTAACAGTTATACCTGTTACACCTGCTACCGCCATAAGCGTAATAAACCAGCCTGATAGGGCTAATAAACTGATATTCGCTAAAATAGTCATTACAGAAACTAATGCACCCAGCAACATTAAAGGCAATTGCGGTTTAAATAAGCCAAGTAAACGGAAAAATTCTTTCATCTAAATACTCACCTGCTGGGCATAATAACCATTATGCGATAAAAGCGCTTGATGTGAACCTGATTCAATTATTTTACCTTGCTCAAGTACTATAATTTCTTTAGCATCAATCACTGTATGCAAACGGTGCGCTATAACAATGACTAGATGTTCGGCTGCATAAGCTTTGATAGAGGCAGTAATAATTTTTTCAGTTTCTTGATCAAGGTGACTAGTTGGCTCATCAAGAATCAATACATCAGGTTTATGATAAAATACTCGGGCTAAGGCCAAACGCTGTGCTTGGCCACCTGAAAGCCCTGCTCCCGATTCACCAATAACACTATCAACACCTTGTTCTAATGTATTAACAAAATCGTTTAACCCCGCGTTTTTCAGCGCCTCAACTACTTGATGTTGATCGTAATTTTCTGACAATGCGATATTAAACCCTAATGAACCATGAAAAATTTCTACTTGTTGTGATATCCAGCCACAATATTGTAACCAGTTATCACGGTTTTTAGCGGTTAACGCATTATTGTTTATCAGGACTTGACCTGAACTTGGTTGAACGAAGCCTAATATCATATCCATCAAGGTTGATTTTCCCGCCCCACTTTCGCCAATAAGCGCATACAAGCCTTTAGAAGAAAATTGTATATTGATTTGGGACAATGTATTGCTACGCTCAGGGTAAGCAAAATCAACTTGCTGTAAACCAATATTGAATGGCGCTGTAAATAGTTGTGTGGAAGCATTTTTTATTTGCGGTTGGCTAAGAACTTCAACCAGATCTTCTGCTGCAGTAACACCAGCCATTTTGGCATGATATTGAGTACCAAGTTGCCTAAATGGCAAGTAAAATTCGGGAGCAAGCAATAATACCCATAAAGCAAATACATAGTCTACATCGCCATAATACAAACGAAAACCTAATACCACTGCAACCAAAGCAATTGAAATTGAAGCTAAAAACTCTAAAACAAATGAAGAAAGAAAAGCGACTTTTAAAATCCCCATTGTTTCATCACCATAATCATCACTAATTTTTTTTACCGCAGCGATTTCCCTTCGTGATGCATTAAATATTTTAAGTTGTGTTATACCTTGAATAATATCGAAAAAATGACTACTCATGCGCTGTAGTTTCGCCCAATGCGTTTGATTTAAGCGTTGTGCTTTATGTCCTATTAGGATCATAAAAAAGGGTACCATTGGCGCAGTAAATAATAAGATTAATCCAGATTGCCAATCAATGGGAAACACAGCAATAAGTATAGCGAGAGGGATAACAGTGCAATAAGCAATAACAGGAAGATACCCAGCAAAATAATCTTCTAATGAATCAATCCCCTGATATAATAACTGCCCTATTTTAGCCCCACCTTTCGCTTGAGTGTATGAAGGGCCCAGTTGTAATAACCTATTTAGTATTCGCGAACGAATATTGGCTTTAATATCCATAGCCCCACGGCGGCTATAACATTCACTAAGATAACCTAATAGAGCACGACAAAAGATGATAAAACTAATAGCAATAATTGCTAGCGTAATGTCTGAGAAGTAACTATTGGAGAATAATTCCTGCGTAAAAGTATCATTATCAAGCAATTTAGATGTATTTAAATCATCCGTTATCGCTAACTTATCTTGTGGAAATATTACCAAGTTTATTAGGTAGGCAAACATTGCTGTTTGCACTACCATTAAAAGACCATTCACAGCCCCGAAAGCAATAGCACGACTTAATTTGCCATGAGCATATTTTTTTTGAGATTTAAGCCAATGATTAACGTGTTTTTGTTGCTGATCATGCTTCTTTTTCATCTTAATCTACTTTTCAATGTGCTTTATGGCTTATCTATTAAGCATAATACTTCAGCGTTTGAAATATTGTCATTCTACGATATGGCGACTTGTCGGTATCAATAATTAATCATCGCTATTTTGATCTTTAGAAACATTATCAACATGCTGTTGCATTTCGTACCACATCACATTGATAATCCCCAATGACACTGCGAGTAATACACCCAATATCCAACTAAAATACCACATAATATATTCCTCTTTTTGTATCCATTTTATTCACTTTACTAACCTTACTTAATAGTATTTATTCAGTATTAATAGGCCGTGTGATTATTTTGCTCAATTTCAGCTATAGTTACCGTGCGCCACATTTTTTTGTAACACCACAAAGTATAACCAAGAATTATAGGCGTAAAAACGCCAACAACTATAAACATAAGACCTAATGTTGTTTCGCTAGAAACCGCGTCCCACATTAATAAACTATGGTTTGGTTGACTACTTGATGGCATAACAAACGGAAACATAGCAACACCAGCGGTCAAAATAACACTAACAATAGTTAAAGAGCTGCCGACAAAAGCAAACACTTTGATTGACGTAGTTTTATTCTTTTTACCTAATAAATACGAAACAAATAAAGGCATAACAATTCCCATAGCAGGAATTAACCACAAAATAGGTGTTCTTTCATAATTATTTAACCAAGATCCCGTAGCTATAGTTACTTCTTTTGTTTTTGGTTGTGCCTGTGCCATCGTATCAATAACACTAGTAACTATGTAACCATCAATATTTTGCCAAACCATTACACCCGCCCCACAAAAAGCAAGCGACAAAACAATAGCGACAATACGACCGATATTAACGGCACGTTGCGCAACATTCGCATCAGTTCGCATAACTAACCAAGTTGAACCATGCATTAACACCATTGCCACACTTACCACACCAGTTAACAGCGTAAACGGTGTAAATAATGAGAAAAATGAGCCTGTGTAGGTTACACGCATTAATGAATCAAACCCAAACGGAACACCTTGTAGTAAGTTACCAAAAGCAACACCAAAAACTAATGGCGGTACCATAGAGCCAACAAATAAGGCTTTATCCCAATTATTCCGCCATTTTGGCGTTTCAATTTTACTACGATAATCAAAAGCAAGTGGGCGTAAAAACAAACTGAATAAGGTTAACATCATGGCAAAATAAAAACCGCTAAATGCTGTAGCATAAACTAGTGGCCATGCAGCAAATAACGAAGCTCCTGCTGTAATAAGCCAAACTTGGTTGCCATCCCAATGTGCACCTACCGTATTAATCACCACCCGACGTTCAACATCCTTTTTCGCAACAAAGGGTAATAACCCTCCAACGCCCATATCCATACCATCAGTAATTGCGAAGCCAATAAACAGAAAACCGATAAGACCCCACCACAAAAACTTTAATGTTTCGTAATCAAACATAATACTTCTCCTTAAAAATTCTGACTGCGAAGACCAGAAGTTAATGCTGAACCTTGCTCAAAATGATAGCGTCCTGTATGTAATGCGCTTGGACCTAAGCGAGCAAATTTAACCATTAAGTACATTTCAATAATAAATAAAATAGTATAAACAATGATAAAAGCGACAAGAGAAAATAACACATCACCGACAGCTAAATCTGAGGTAGATAAGAAAGTTGGTAACACTTCACTAATTGCCCATGGTTGACGCCCAAATTCAGCGACAAACCAACCTGTTTCAATAGCTACCCAAGGTAAAGGTAAAGCAAAAAATATCGATTTAAGTAACCAACGTTTTTGTTCAATTTGACGTTTAGCGTTATAGTAAAAAGCTAAACCAAATAGTAATAACATTATAAAACCTGAAGCAACCATCATACGAAATGCCCAAAAAACAGGGGCCACCGGCGGTGTAGAATCTTTAACTGCCATTTGAATTTGCTCTTCAGTGGCGTCTACAACGTTTTCAGTATATCGCTTAAGTAGTAATCCATACCCAAGATCATGCTTGGTTTCATTAAACCTAGCCAAATTTTCAGGTGTCTCTTCGCCATTGCGTAACTTAACTAAATACTCATACGCGATCATACCGTTACGTATTCGAGGTTCATGTGCTTTTTGTAAATCACGTAAACCAACCACTTCTTCGTCTAGCGAGCGAGTAGCTATAAGCCCTAAAGCATAAGGAATTTTAACTGCATAATGCGTTTCCATGGCTTCATCGTCAGGCATCCCCACAATAGTAAACGCTGCTGGTGCCTCTTCTGTATGATATTCAGCTTCAATGGCGGCAAGTTTTACTCTTTGTACTTCACCCACTTCATAACCCGATTCATCACCCAATAATATGACAGAAAGGATAGCAGCAATACCAAAGCCTGCCGCAACAGAGAAAGATCGTTTGGCAAAGGCAACGTCTCTGCCTTTTAGTAAATAATAACTACTAATACTTAAAACAAACATTGCCCCTGCAACATACCCTCCTGCTACGGTATGTATAAATTTAACTTGTGCAACTGGGTTAAATATAATTTCGCTAAAACTAACCAGCTCCATACGCATAGTTAGGTAGTTAAATTCACTACCTACAGGGTTTTGCATCCAACCATTGGCTATTAATATCCATAAAGCTGACAGGTTTGTACCTAATGCCATCAGGAAAGTGCCCAATAAATGTTGTCGTTTACTTAAACGTTCCCACCCTAGGAAAAACATCCCGACGAAAGTAGATTCAAGGAAAAAAGCCATTAACCCTTCAATTGCTAGTGGCGCACCAAAGACATCACCAACATAATGCGAGTAATATGACCAATTGGTACCAAACTCAAATTCCATTGTTAGGCCTGTTGCAACACCAATGGCAAAGTTAATACCAAACAACTTTCCCCAAAACTTTGTCATGTCACGATAGATCTCGCGGCCAGTCATAACAAAGACAGCTTCCATAATAAATAGAATCCAAGTTAACCCTAAAGTTAAAGGAACAAATAAAAAATGAAATAACGCAGTAACAGCAAACTGCCACCGAGATAGTTCAACTAGAGTTTCACTGATCATATTAATAAATCTCCTTGCTATGCTTGTGCTGTGTGCTACTTTTTTTTACGCTTGAAATAAAAATATATATTGTAAGTGTTAATCAAAAAGCGACCATTTCTTAACTGTTGAATAAGTAATCAAAACATCAGTTATTCAACCACTTTTTACGAAATCGATGAGTGTTAGCGCAATAGTAATTAGCGATAACTGAAAATAAGATAGAATCTAGTGTGTTCTTTGAGTCGTCATCCATAATTCATACCTTACGTTATTATGCCTTACGCCTTACATTGTGTAGTAGTAACAACTAAATTAGATAAACTTAATATAACTTAAATACAAGCTTAACAACACAAGAATTACAATGATTAAAACTGATTAGTGTAATCGGAAAAAACGATTGATAATATAGTGAAAGTAAATTCAATTTTTAACTTTTAATTAGCTTTCCTAGTTAGCAAAGATCTTTAGAAATTATTAAATTATTTGTTTGCCTGCCTCTTTTTTACCCAAGTTGTTCAAACTAAAAGCAACATTATAACCATCTGTTTTATAAGGATATAATTTTATATATTACTAATAAGTATATAAACTTGTAAAAATTAATTAAAATAATTTCATTTAAAAATTTTTTTTCAAAAAACGATTGATTTTGGTAAGTTACTAAAGCTTTTAACGTTACTAGGTTAGTTGTTGCTAACCTAACGGTGACAAATAAAATTATAGTAAAATTTAGCGCTTTTTATATCTTGCAATAAAGACAAAACCTCACTATCTTGTGTCTATCTTTATAAAAAACCCTAGATGTTGTGTACTCCACATAACTAGCATATTTTTTAAAAGTATTTAGAAAGTAGAACTAATTAAACACTCTTTAGCAAAACATATGTTATTCATGCTAAAGAAAACAACCATAATTTACACCACAGGTCTTTCATGAATAATAAGCTTTTTGTTACCAAACGGAATGGCGAAAAAGAACCCATTGATTTAGAAAAAATTCACCGCGTTATCGCTTGGGCTGCTGAGAACCTTGAGCATGTGTCAGTTTCTCAAGTTGAATTAAAATCACATATTCAATTTTATGATGGTATTAAAACGGCGGATATTCATGAAACTATTATCAAAGCCGCTGCTGATTTAATATCAGAAGAAACCCCTGATTATCAATATTTAGCTGCTAGGCTTGCTGTGTTTCATCTGCGTAAAAAGGCATATGGACAATTTGAGCCCCCCTCTCTTTATAAACATGTTGTTAATATGGTTGAGTCTGGTAAGTATGACCAACATTTATTAGTAGATTACGACGAAAGTGATTTTGAGCATATGTCGTTATTTTTAGATCACAGCCGTGACCTAAATTTCAGCTACGCTGCGGTTAAACAACTTGAAGGTAAATATCTTGTACAAAACCGCGTTAACGGTGAAATTTATGAAAGCGCACAATTTCTGTATATTTTAGTCGCAGCCTGCTTATTTGCTAAATATCCCAAAGCAACTCGCTTAAGTTATGTTGAAGGCTTTTATAACGCCATATCAACCTTTAAAATATCATTACCTACCCCGATTATGGCTGGGGTTCGTACACCAACTCGTCAGTTTTCATCTTGTGTGTTAATTGAATGTGATGATTCGCTTGATTCCATAAATGCTGCGTCAAGTGCGATAGTGAAATATGTTTCTCAACGTGCTGGCATTGGTGTAAATGCTGGGCGTATTCGTGCATTAGGTAGTACTATTCGTAATGGTGAAGCATTTCACACGGGTTGTATTCCCTTTTACAAACACTTTCAAACAGCCGTTAAAAGTTGTTCACAAGGTGGTGTTCGTGGTGGCGCAGCAACATTATTTTACCCACTGTGGCATTTAGAAGTAGAAAGTTTACTGGTACTTAAAAATAACCGTGGTGTTGAAGAAAACCGTGTACGCCATTTAGATTATGGTGTTCAATTTAACAAAGTTATGTATCAACGTTTGATTAAAGGTGGTCATATTACATTATTTAGCCCAAGCGATGTGCCTGGACTTTACGATGCTTTCTTTGAAGATCAAGAAAAATTTGAAGCACTTTATATTCAATATGAAAATGATGATTCAATTCGTAAAAAGCGTATTAAAGCTATTGAGTTATTCACCTTATTTGCCCAAGAACGTGCAAGTACAGGCCGAATCTATCTACAAAATGTTGATCACTGTAATACACATAGTCCATTTGATCCTAGTAAAGCGCCTATTCGTCAAAGTAACTTATGTTTAGAAATTGCTTTACCTACTAAGCCAATGAACGACGTTAATGATGAATCAGGTGAAATTGCATTGTGTACCTTATCTGCATTCAACTTAGGGGCAATAGAGTCACTTGATGAATTAGAGCCATTAGCTGATTTAGCCGTACGTGCACTTGATAGTTTACTTGATTACCAAGACTACCCTATTCCTGCTGCACGTAATGCTAGCTTATCACGTCGTACTTTAGGTATAGGTGTTATTAATTATGCCTATTATTTAGCAAAAAATGGCTTATATTACTCAAATGGTAGTGCCAATAATTTAACTCATAAAACGTTTGAAGCTATTCAATACTATTTATTAAAGGCCACTAACGAATTAGCAAAAGAACAAGGTGCCTGCCCTAAATTTGATGAGACACGCCTTGCACAAGGTATTTTACCTATTGATACCTATAAAAAAACTATTGATGATATCACGGGTGAACCATTACATTTAGATTGGGAGTCTTTACGTACAAGCATTCAAAAGCATGGTGTGCGTAACTCGACCGTTTCTGCATTAATGCCATCAGAAACATCATCTCAAATTTCAAATGCAACTAACGGAATTGAACCACCACGCGGTTTAATTAGTGTTAAAGCAAGTAAAGATGGTGTACTAAAACAAGTTGTGCCTGAATATTTAAAACTTAAAGGTAACTATGAGTTACTTTGGAATATTCCGAGTAATGAAGGTTATTTAGAGCTTGTAGGGATTATGCAAAAATTTGTTGACCAAACTATTTCTGCCAATACCAACTATGATCCTGCAAAGTTTGAAGGTGGAAAAGTGCCAGTTAAACAAATATTGAAAGATATTTTAACTGCCTACAAACTTGGCGTAAAAACCATGTATTACCATAACACTCGTGATGGCGCGAGTGATGACGTAGAAGTTGAAGATGATGGTTGTGCTGGTGGTGCTTGTAAAATTTAATACTTGAAACGGTATATTTCTCAAGTAATTTACAATCAATAATCAAACAATAATCAAACAATAAAATCATATGAACCTGGTCATGTTACTGGGTTCTTTATTGCCCACTATCTTAAGAGCAATTTAAAGACAAAATAGTAGCAATATATTAAGGAAAAATGGCTAATGACGTACACCACGTTTAATCAAACACCCAATAATGCTTTACTCGAACCTATGTTTTTAGGTAATAGTGTTAACGTATCTCGCTATGATCAACAACGCTATGTTGCTTTTGAACGATTAATTGAAAAACAACTTTCATTTTTTTGGCGCCCAGAAGAAGTAGATGTATCGAAAGACAGATCTGACTGGCAAGGATTAACTGAATCTGAAAAACATATTTTCATTTCAAACTTAAAATATCAAACCCTGCTTGATTCAATGGCAGCACGTTCTGTTAATGCTGTTTTGCTCCCCTTAGTTTCTTTACCTGAAGTTGAAACATGGGTAGAAACCTGGGCCTTTAGTGAAACCATCCATTCACGCTCTTATACGCATATTCTCCGAAATTTATTTACTGAACCTGGCGAAGTCTTTGATGATATCATCGTTAACCCTGCTATTTTAAAACGCGCTAGTAGCATTGCTAAATACTTTGATGACGTGATTTTAACAACCCAATTATTACAATCGCAAGGTGAAGGGAGTTACGAGATTGACGGAAAAACAATTGCAGTAAGCACCCGAAAATTAAAAGAACGTTTATACCTTGCTATTTGCTCTGTTAATGCCCTTGAAGCAATACGATTCTACGTAAGTTTTGCCTGCTCTTTTGCTTTTGCTGAGCGAGAATTACTTGAAGGTAATGCAAAAATAATTAAACTTATTGCACGTGATGAAGCACTTCACCTAACGGGTACTCAACATATATTGAATCTTTGGATGTCAGGAAAAGATGATCCTGAAATGGCCGAAGTCAGTAAAGACATGCGTCAAGCAGGTTTACAAATATTCCTAGATGTTGTCGATCAAGAAAAAGAATGGGCACAATATTTATTTAAAGATGGCTCAATGATTGGATTAAATGCTGAAATATTAAATCAATACATTGAGTACATATCAAATCAACGACTTACTTCTATAGGCTTTAATGCGCCATTCAATATAAAAAGCAACCCGTTACCATGGATGAATGCGTATTTAGTCAGTGATAATGTACAAGTTGCCCCACAAGAAACTGAAATATCAAGTTACTTAGTTGGACAAGTTGATTCGAGCATTGAAGCTGATGACTTTGATGATTTTGACTTATAGTAGTATTTTAATACCCTGTTATGCCTGCCTTAACTAAGCCTTCGGAGCTAACACCAAAAATTAGCGCCAATGGAAAAACAATAGTGTTTACGGAAAATAAGCAAACCCTATTAGAATGTTTAGAGCAGGCAAAAGTCGAGGTACATTATCATTGTAGAGACGGATTTTGTGGCGCTTGTCGTGTCACGTTAACGTCAGGAAAAGTAAGTTATCCCAACGGCGAACCTTTAGCTTATGTAGGCGAAGATGAAATTTTACCTTGCTGTTGTATACCTATTACAGATATTAGTTTAACCATTGAATAACTAAGGTAGGCTTAATACATGCTTATCTCACGGCTATCTCCTAACTTCATCGTTCAATTTACTTGCAATAAACTAGTTATTCATTTGAGGAAAGCGCCTTTTGCTCTTTGTACAAAGCACGCTCAAGCCAATAATCAACACTGACATAACGTCCTGCGCCCATAAACAACAAAGCTAATAACATAATAAAATAAGTCACAGAAAACTCAATACCATTATTTAACATCACAACACTGCCTGAAGAGGTTATGTAATCGTAGTTTGTGTGCTCTTGTAATACCTCTTTTACAATCCCCAATTTATTTGAGGCTTCTATCACGCGTTCATTAGCAAAAGGCGCATTAAGGTCAGTTATAGCTTGCCAACCGTTGTCCCAATGAACTGTTCCTGCGGCAACAATCATAGTAATCATCAACGGAATTGAAAACCATCTAACGGCAACTCCTAAAAAAAGTGCTATCGCACCAAAAAATTCAGTCGCTGTAGCCAAAATAGCCATCAAAAAAGGAAATGGTAAACCTAAACCCCACTCAGTATTTCCAAACCATTCAACAATCCCCTCAAAGCCTTCAACTTTCTTAGTGCCTGCCATCCAAAAAACAGGTACTAAGTACATCCTCAACATAAAAGGTGCTAAAAAATCAAGTTGCTGGGTTTTATTTAGTAAGGTATGGATTTTTATTAAGTATGATTTCAAAGTCTACTCCTTGCAAAAACTATTTAATACCAATCTCACTAACTATGTGATCATTTCTACTGGTTAAAACAACCAACTACGGCGTTATTTATTTAATAATTAGAACAACTAGTTATTAAAATAAATGCCTTGTATTTGGCTGTTTTTCCTGCG
>Ga0193956_1000360_pt1 | contig 21507 bp, 20 predicted proteins | sample BB_7_MG_FD_140358 | JGI IMG/M metagenome (GOLD analysis project Ga0193956, IMG submission 140358) | Microbial mat bacterial communities from the Broadkill River, Lewes, Delaware, United States - BB_7_MG | ecosystem: Environmental > Aquatic > Freshwater > River > Microbial mats | place: USA...
ATAAAATAAAAAATAAAATTATTAAAAAACAAGTTGTAGAAGTAAAGCAAAAACATGGTTGGTTTGGCAACTACTCTTCTTGGCAAGAAGCAAAAAAAGAGTGCTCCGGTTACGATAGTGATATTATTTTACAAAAAGTAAAATCGTCTCTTTTAAAAGTGAAAAGCGGAGAAGCAGTTTACGAACGAGACTCTGTAATTTTTGACAAAAAAGAATACTCCGAAGAATTGCTAATAGGTTTGTTAAATGCAGCAAAAGAAAATGATTATAAATTGCATGTTCTGGACTTTGGCGGTTCACTTGGTAGCACATATTATCAAAATAAAGATTTATTAAAGCATTTAAAAGAGTTTTCCTGGAATATTGTAGAGCAAGAAGATTTTGTAAAAGAAGGGAAAAATACTTTCGAAAATGATAAATTACAATTTTATTATAGTATTGATGAATGTATAAAGGAAAAAAATATAAATGTTCTTTTATTGTCAAATACATTGCAGTATATTGAAAAACCGTATGAATTATTGAATACAATTTTGAACTATAATTTTGAGTATTTAATATTTGAAACAACTGCATTTATTGAAGGAGAAGTAGATATAATTACGAAACAAATTGTTCCTGAAGGTATCTATAAAGCAAGCTATCCTGCCTGGTTTTTTAATGAAGCAAAAATTATTAATTTTATTACTAATGAGTATATTCAAATCAACAACTTTAATTCGTATCATACAAGCCCCATAGAATTAAACGAAAAAAAAGCATACTGGAAAGGTTTTATTTTTAAAAAGAAAAATAAATGAAATTATTAAATATTGGCTGTGGAAATAAGTTTGTTTGTTCCGATGAGTGGACAAATATAGATATAAATGCGAACCATAAATGTGTTATTAATCATAACATAGTTAAAGGTTTACCTTTTGAAAATGAATCTTTTGATGTGGTTTATCATTCAAATATATTGGAGCATCTACATAAAAAAGATGCAGAAAATTTCATTAATGAATGTTTTAGAGTTCTTAAAAAAGGAGGAATATTACGAATTGCTGTCCCTGACTTAGAGGAACTTGCAAAACAATATCTGTTACAACTAGATAAAGCAAGAAAAAACGAGAATAATGCCGAATATAATTACGACTGGATTTTAATTGAGTTATTAGATCAAATGACAAGAACTTATAGTGGAGGATTAATGGGAGAGTATCTTAAACAAGAAAAAATAAATAATAAAGAATATATTTACAACAGAATTGGAGAAGACGGTAAAAAGATAATTGAACACTTTGAAAACGAAAAAAAGAAACAAGAACCAGTAACAAAAGATAAACAACCCAAACAAACTCGTAGAATAAAATATTTATTCAGTAGAAGTTATTGGAAACATAAAATTATTCAATATTTGTTAAAAGAAAAATATCAATACCTAAAACTATCTGAATTTAGGAGTAAGGGAGAAGTGCATCAATGGATGTATGATAGCTATTCATTACAAAAGTTATTGCAAAAAGCTGGTTTTACAAAAACAGAAAAAAAATCTGCTTTTACAAGTGGTATCTCAGAATGGAACAAATACGAACTTGATGTAAAAAACAATAATATTCTAAAACCAGACTCTTTTTTCACCGAAGCAATAAAATAACAAATGTATCATTTTGCAACCCTGTTCGACAAAAATTACCTCACAAGAGGCTTGGCTTTATATTCTTCAATGAATGAGCATATAGAAAACTTTACTTTATACATTCTTGCTCTTGATAACGAGGTTGTTGAATATGTTGAAAATAAAAACGAAGATACACTAAAAGTAATAAAACTAACAGATATTGAAAAAAAATACCCTGAGCTTATTGAAGCAAAAAATAACAGAAGTATTGTAGAATATTACTTTACTTTAAGCCCTGTTTTGCCACTTTATATGCTCGAAACTTTTCCGGAAATAGATTTTATAACAACCTTAGACGCAGATATTTTCTTTTTCAGCAACCCAAAACCAATTTTTGATAAATTTAAAAATTATTCTATACTTATAACAAAACATGATTTTTTTAAAGAATTAAAACATTTAATTATTTATGGTAAATACAATGTCAGTTTTCAATCTTTTCGTAGAGATAAAGAAGGTTTTGATTGTTTAAATAAATGGAAATCACAATGTCTTGACTGGTGTTATGATATATTAGAAAATGACAAATTTGCCGACCAAAAATACCTCGACACTTGGACTTCTGAATATGAAAATGTATTAGAAATTGCAGGTTCGGGAGCAGGAATTGCTCCTTGGAATATTTCTAAATATAATTTGTCTCAAAAAAAGAATAAGTTTTTCTGTAACAATGAAGAGCTTGTATTTTATCACTTTCATGGATTAAGATACATTACAAAATCAATAATTAATCATGGTTTAAAAGCATATAAAGTAAAAATCAATAAAGGAAGTAAGTCAATTTATGCGAAATATTTAAAAAAAGTGTCTGCTCTAAATAAAGAAATAAATTTTACTGATAATAATATTCAGCGAATTAATCGTTCTTATACAAAAAAGGAATTATTGCATTTGTTGATTTTTGATCACACATTTTTTTATTTATTAAACATACATCTATTTGAAATGCACTTATTGCCTGTTTACAAAGTTTTAAAATACACAATATTTCTTCCCCTATTAATTTTAAAACGATTATTTAGAAAATAAAAAATGGCACATCTTATAAACTTACAGACACATACCGATAAAAGAGGTAATCTTACTGTAATAGAAAAAATTATACCTTTTGATATAAAGCGTATTTTTTACATCTACGGAGTAGATGATTCTGTAAGAGGAGGACATAGGCATCATAAAACTATTCAAGCAGCCGTTTGCATACAAGGAAGTTGTATAATTTCAAACAATAACGGAAAAGAAAAACAAAATTTTGCACTCGATAAGCCGAGTAAATGTTTAATAATTAAACCAGAAGACTATCACACAATGCATCATTTTAGTAAAGATGCAATACTAATGGTATTGGCTTCGGAAAATTATAATTTTGATGATTATATTTTTGAAAAATATTCTTAAAAAATGATTGAATACGAAAATTTACAGAAATTAAACCAACCGTTTTTTAACGAATTTACAAAATCCTTTTCGGAAACACTTAATTCTGGTTGGTATATACTCGGAAATAATGTAACACAGTTTGAAACCGAATTTGCAAATTACTGCGGAACTTCCTATTGTGTGGGATTAAACTCTGGTCTCGACGCACTTGTTCTTGCAATAAAAGCACTTAACTTGCCCGAAAAATCGGAAATAATTGTGCCTTCAAATACTTATATTGCAACAATTCTCGCTATTCTGCAAAATAATCATATTCCTGTTTTAACCGAGCCAAATATTGATACATACAATATATCACCTGCTGAAATAGAAAAAAAAATTACCAAAAAAACAAAAGCAATACTCGTTGTTCATCTTTACGGCAAACTTGCAGAAATGGATAAAATTTCAGAAATTGCAAAAAAATACAATCTTAAAATAATTGAAGATGCTGCACAAGCTCACGGAGCAATGTTGCAAAATAAAAGAGCAGGTAATTGGAGCGACGTAGCTGCGTTTAGTTTTTACCCCACAAAAAATCTTGGAGCCCTGGGAGATGCTGGTGCTATTACAACTAACTCAAAAGAAATTGCTGAAAAAATATCTGCTTTAAGAAATTATGGTTCTCAAAAAAAATATTATAACAAATATATTGGATTTAATTCTCGCTTAGACGAAATGCAAGCAGGTTTTTTATCTGTAAAACTAAAATATTTAGACGAAATAAACAAGCACAAACGCAAACTTGCAAAAATTTATCAAGAAAACTTATCAGAAAAGTATATAAAGCCAATTAGAGATGATAAATATTTTGATGTTTTCCACATTTATAATATTCGGCACGAAAATAGAGATGAGTTAAAAAAATATTTGCTGAATAATAATGTAAAAACAGAAGTTCATTACCCACTTGCTCCCCATAAACAAGAGGCAATGCAAGGACTAATAAAAGATAGTTTTCCTATTTCTGAAAAAATACATGAAACTACTCTCAGTTTACCAATTTCTTATTTTCATACAGAAGAAGATATATTTAAAGTTGTTGAAATAATGAATAAATATCAATAAATGAAACAAAAAATATCAATAAATGATTTTTCAAAACATCTGTTTTGGGACGTAAACAGAAATAATCTCGACTTAGAAAAAAGTAAGAAAACAATTATTACAAACGTTCTTGATTACGGTTTAATAAACGACTGGGATATTATATACAATTACTACGGAATAGATGAAATCGCAAAAATAGCCATGAATGCCAGAGATTTAGATGAAAAATCCATCACTTTTATTTCATTATTGTCCAAAATTCCAAAAGAAAAATTCTTATGCTATACTACCAAACAATTGAACCGGACACACTGGGTATATTAAAAAAAATACAGAGCATTACAGAGTTTTCTAAATTGAGACTTGTAGGTGGAACTGCATTGGCTCTGCAAATAGGACACAGAAAATCAATAGATTTAGATTTTTTTGGACTAATTGAAAATGATTTTATTACCTTTTCCAAAGAATTAGAAAAAGTAGGAACAATAACGGTTCTTAAAAATTCAACAAATATTAATATTTTTTCTGTTAATAATATTAAAGTAGATTTTGTCAATTACCATTATGTATGGTTAGAAAAAGCAATTTCAGAAGATGATTTATTACTCGCAAGTATAAAAGATATTGCTGCAATGAAAATTGCTGCAATTACAGGCAGAGGCACCAAAAAAGATTTTATAGATTTATACTTTTTATTAAAACGCTACTCTCTAAAAGAAATTCTGGATTTTTACATGTTAAAATATCCCGAAGGTTCTGTTTTTTTAGTTTTAAGAAGTCTCACTTATTTTGTAGATGCAGACGAAGAAGAACTCCCGGAAATGCTTATACCAACAGATTGGAACGATGTGAAAATATTTATTGAAAATACGCTTACTGATTACATTAAAAATAAATAAACCATCATTGAGACTAATTGTGATAACAATTATATAGCAAACGCATTACAAAATTTCTCTACACAAGGAGACTGTTAAAATATAAACCTGAATAAATGAAAAAACTCCCGATAGCCAAAACCGAAATACGTGAAATCATTGAAGATGATTTTTGTTATGTAGATAAAACAAAATTTATCAAAATGATGGTTGACGATGCACATGGATATTATTTCCTGTCTCGTCCGCGTAGATTTGGCAAATCTTTGTTTGTGGATACAATGCGAGAGGCATTTTCGGGCAAAAAAGAACTTTTCAAAGGTTTATATATTGAAAAAAATTGGGATTGGTCGGTAAAATATCCTGTCGTATCTATTAGTTTTGGTGGCGGAACAGTGAATAGTAGAGAAGAGTTAAAAATTCGCCTAACTGAAATATTAGACACAAACCTCAGAAATTATCCTATTATTTTAGAAAAGCAAAGTATAGCAGGACGTTTTGATGAATTGATTTTCAAACTATATAACAAATTCAATCAACAAGTTGTAATCCTAATAGACGAATACGACAAACCAATTTTGGATAATATTACAAAACCTGCCGTAGAAGAAATTAGAGAAGAATTGGCAAGTTTCTATTCCGTATTAAAAGATTCCAGCGATTATCTCAAATTTGTGTTTATGACCGGCGTTTCCAAATTCAGCAAGACCAGCATTTTCAGTAAATTAAATAACATTACAGATATTTCGCTCGAAGAAAAATATGCCGATATTTGTGGCTATACCCAAACCGACCTCGAAAACGTTTTTGCCGATTATTTGCACAACGTAGATATGGAAAAAGTGAAAGAATGGTATAATGGCTATAATTTTACAGGCAACTCGGTTTATAATCCTTACGATGTATTGATGTTTTTATGGAATAATAAATATGAAGCCCATTGGTTCAAAACTGGCACACCAACTTTTTTGCTTGATTTAATAAAAAAACAAAAGTATTTTGTTCCAAAATTAGAAAATATAGAATTGTCTGAAACTCAAATGAGTGAGTTTGATATAAACAATATTGAACTTGAAGCACTTTTATTTCAAACAGGTTATTTAACAATTTATAAAAAAGAACAAATCGGTGATAACCTTCTTTACAGTCTAAAAATCCCAAACAAAGAAGTTCGTTTTGGCTTAAATGATTATCTTTTGCGTATGTTTTACGGTGCAGGAACAAACTCTTCAGATAAAACAGAATTGTATAAGAAAATCTATTTTTCGCTTAGGGATAAAAAACCAGAAGATTTAGAACAAGCCTTTCATTCCTTTTTTGCGAGCATACCCCACGAATGGTATCGCAAAAATGATATTGCACATTTTGAAGGATTTTATAGCTCAATGTTTTACACCTTTTTTGGTGCTTTGGGTTTGGACATCACCGCCGAAGACACCACCAATAAAGGCAAAATAGACCTCACAGTTAGCATGGATTCTGCAATTTATATTTTTGAATTTAAAATGAAAACACAAGCAAAAAACGCCTTGCAACAAATCCACGAAAAGAAATATTACGAAAAATACACCTTTCAAAACAAACCTATTTATTTAATAGGGATAGAATTTGATGAAGAACTGAAAAATATTTCTATGTTTGAAATTGAGAAAAAACAAACCTGAATAAATGCAACCAAAACTCAGCATAATAACCGTAAACCTCAACAACGCCGAAGGCTTGCAAAAAACCATAGAAAGTGTAGTTTCGCAAACTTTCACCGATTATGAATATATTATTATTGACGGAGGAAGCACAGACGGAAGCAAAGAAATAATAGAAAGATATGCTGATAAAATTACTTACTGGGTTTCTGAACCTGATAAAGGAATTTATAACGGAATGAATAAGGGGCTGTTTAAAACCATTGGAAAATATGTATTTTTCTTAAACTCGGGTGATTATTTTTTAACAAATAACGTATTAGAAAAAGTTTCAGCAAACACCTTAAACTATGATTTTCTATTTACAGGCGTTTTAAAATCTGATGAAGAGAGTGGAACTAAATTTAGAGACATCCCCAAAAATGTAGATAAAATTTCATTGTTTAAAAAAATGATATGTCATCAGTCTATTTTTGTGAAAAAAAACGTCTTTGATAAAATCGGGTATTTTGATACAAAATATAAAATAAAAGCCGATTATGAATGGCTACTGAGAGCAATTACAAAGAATGAATTTTTGTTAGGTTATTTTTCAGAGGTAATTACTTACTACCCTTTGGGAGGAGTAAGTGATAAGTATTATAACAAATATACACCAAAAGAAAACAGAATAATTTGGTCTATTTACTACTCTCCAAAATCTGAGAAGTTTTTACGAAGATATATCTATAGACCATCTCTTAATAAAATAATGCAAAAACTTCTTTCAATAGATATGTTTAGAGCATTTGTTCTAAAAAAAATATCATAATAAATGAAACTATTATATTTAACACCTACATATAATTCGTATTCAGAAGTATGGCAACAGCGTCATATCGAAATGTTATCCGAGTATATTTCTTTTATTGCAACCGTTTCGCCAAACGAAAATAAATGGAGAGACAAAATCCCTGTAATTGACTTAAATCCAGAAAGATTACTTTCCACAAAAATCATCAAAACTATTGCAAAAAACACAAATAATGATTTAAAAATAAACAAACATGTACAAAAATTGATAAATCAAGTTGATACAGTTTTTATTCAATATTTAACTTTTGCTGTAAAATTTGTTGATATTATTAATAGTTCTAACAAACCAACTTTTATCCACTGTCATGGTTTTGATGTAACATGGGATTTTAGATCTCATGAAAACCCCAATGTGCCAAAACACGACGAAAACTACGTAAAGAGGGTATTAAGTTTCAACAAAAACGTTTTTTTTATTGCAAATTCAAAAAACACAATTCAGAAATTAAAGAAAATTGGAGTTAAAGATTCTCAGATTAAATTAAAGTATCTTGGAACTGAAATTACAAACATTAATCCTAAAAATGAGCCTAACAAAGAAGTTAACATCTTGTATTTGGGCAGACTCGTTGATTTTAAAGGACCAGATATGGTTATTGAATCATTTAATATTGCTTGTGAAAAAGGAATAGATTCAAATTTATTAATAGCAGGTGATGGACAGCTACGTGTAACTTGTGAAATCATGAAAAGGAAATCAAAATTCGCTGATAAAATTCAAATTTTAGGAGCTGTAAACAAACTAAAAGCAGACGAACTAAGACAAAGTGCAGATATTTTTATTGCACAAAACTGCACAGGACTATTATCTAAGCAAGAAGAGGCTTTTGGTGTTAGTATAATAGAGGCAATGGCAAATGGAATCCCTGTTATAACAGGGCGTAGTGGAGGTGTCCAAGAAACGGTTATTCATAATGAAACAGGTTTGTTAAATGAACCTTATAACATTGAAGAGCAGGCTAAAAATATAATATACCTGTGTGAAAATCTCGATATTGCAAAAAAAATGGGTGAGGCTGGACGAAAAAGAGTAGAAGAATTGTTTTCTTTTGATATTGAAAAAGAAAACTTTTTGAAAATATTGATGGGAAATAAATAATGAAAGATAAAGTTTCTATAATAATTCCATTATATAACAGAGAGGATTTAATATTTGAAACATTAAATTCTCTGTATTCTCAAACCTACACTAACTGGGAGGTTATTGTAATTGACGATGGCTCAACTGATAATTCTTATACTAATGTTCAAAAAGAAGCAGGTAAGGACAAAAGGATAAAGTTATTCAAAAGAAATCGTTTGCCCAAAGGTGCACCAACGTGTAGAAATATTGGAATAGAAAATTCAACAGGTAAGTATCTAGTTTTTTTAGATTCTGATGATATTCTTGCAAGTTATTGTCTTAAAGAACGCTTAAAATACTTTAAAGAAAATACCAAACTTGATTTTTTGGTATTTAATGGAGCTTTTTTTGAAAACACCCCAGGAGATACTGATATTTTATGGAATAAATTTACAGATGATAATGATTTTGATAGATTTTTAAGTGGAGATGTTGTTTGGCAAACGTCGGGACCTATATGGAAAAAAAAATCAATATTAAGAAATAATTTGTTTTTTGAGGAATCAGCAGCTTCTGCACAGGACTGGGAATTTCATATAAAAGCATTACAGAAGAAAATACTTTATAAAAAAATAGATATATTTCCTGATTATTTTGTAAGAAGAAGTTACAAACAAGCATCAAATGCAATAAGTAGTGGACATAACAAATTAGAAAAAATAATTAACAGAATAGAATTGTTTAAAATTTTGTTTAATAATAATAAAGAGCTATCCAAAAGTCATAAAACTAAATTGTTTAAAAATATTTATTTTCAAGTATTTAGTATATATCTTAATTGCTCTTTTTCTGACTTGAAATTTTTATTTAAAGAAATTAGTAAAATTGGGCTGACTAACCGTTTTAAAGTTAAATTTTGGCATTTATATTTAAAAATGTTTTTGGCTTTTTATAAAATAGGATTAAAAAAAGTTCACACAATTGCTTATTTTATAAGTAAAAAATTACTATCCAATAAAGATTCCAAAACTGGTTATCGCACAAGAATGGATTTTGAAATAAAAAAAATATGATTTAATATAAAAAAAATATTAAACAAAATTATTTATAAAAATACAAAATTGCGTTCAGTGTATAGGTGAAATGTTTATTGTAATTGTTGTAAAAATGATTTAATAGTATTCTTTCCTTTCGGGGTAAAAACAAGACAGAATTCTCAGTGTCCAATTTGTGGCTCTTTGGAAAGACATAGATTATTACACCATTTTATTTCAAATAAAACAGAACTATATTCGGAAGGTGAAAAAAACTACTTCATATTGCTCCTGAAAATGTACTTTTTAAAATATTTTGTAATATAAACGACTATACTTTTGGCGATTTACACCCCGAAATATTTGCAAAAGGAGCAATAAAATTAGATATTTTAAATTTAAAGTTTGAAGATAATTTATTTGACTATATTATTTGCAATCATGTTTTAGAACATATTAAAGATGACGCTTTAGCAATGAAGGAGTTATATCGTGTATTGAAAATAAATGGAGTTGCAATACTTCAAGTTCCTATAAATAATAAGTTAGAAAAAACCTATAAGGACTTTTCTATTGTATCACTAAAAGAAAGGGAAAAGCTTTTGGACAAGAAGACCACGTAAGAGTTTATGGACTTGACTATAAAGATAGATTAGAGGAAGCGGGATTTAAAGTGACAATAAATAAATATAATTGACAGTTTTACAGATGAAGAAATAAGAAAATATGGGTTTATGAAAAATGAATATATTTACACTTGCTCAAAACAGCCTTCTTAATCACTTTACTATGAAAAACAAACCTCTCGTAAGCGTTCTAATGACCGCCTACAACCGTGAAAAATATATAGCCGAAGCAATAGAAAGTGTTATTGTCTCAACATACCAAAATTGGGAGTTAATTATTGTAGATGATGGCTCAAAAGATAAAACAGTTGAAATATCAAAACAATACGAAGCAAAAGATGAACGGATAAAAGTTTATATTAATGAAAAAAATTTAGGTGATTACCCAAACAGAAATAAAGCTGCAAGCTATGCTAAAGGAAAATATCTAAAATATGTAGATGCAGACGACTTAATTTACCCTCATGGTTTAGAACAACTTGTTTTTTATATGGAACAATTCCCAAAAGCAGCTTATGGTTTATGTTCTCTTCCACAAGACAATGATTTAATATACCCTTTTCAATTATCACCACAAGAAGCGTATTATAGGCACTACTTTACAAATAAATGGATTTTTCATAAAGCTCCATTATCTTCAATAATTAAAAAAGAATTTTTTGATAAAGTTGGAGGTTTTTCAGGAAAACGAATGGTAGGCGACTTTGAAATGTGGCATATTCTCTCTCAAAAATTTAATGTGCTGCTTATGCCCGCAGGAATAGTTTGGCATCGTTCGCACGATGAGCAAGAGATGAATGAAGTCAGTAAATTTTATTTTGACTACCATAATGTTACATTCTCTTTTTTGCAAAATGATAATTGCCCTTTATCCGAAAAAGAAAAACAAACGGCAATAAAAAAAACAGAACGCAAACAAGCTCGCTACATTCTTCGCCATCTAAAATCTCATGGACTTAAAATGGGAAACACTCTTCGCAAACAAGCTAAAATGTCGTGGGTGGAAACTTTTAAAAAAGCATTTCAATAAAAAATGAAAGTACTAATTTTATTAATAAAAGATTTTTTAAAAAATCAAATTCGTAAACTATATTGGTTGTATCGTTTGCTCAAAGCTAAAAAAGGTGCAGGATTTCAAATACAATTTCCTGTTAGAACCGAAGGTAGTGGAAAATTAAGTTTTGGAAAAAATTGTAAAATTCAAAAAAATGTATTTTTAGGCTGTGGAGTAAATAGCAATATTTCTTTTGGTAATAATTGTAGAATAGATGAAGGCGTGGAAATTGTAACCGGAAAAAGTGCTAAAATAATATTTGGTGATAATTGCTGGATTATGAAAAACACAATTATTAGAACAGAAGCAGAATTTGAAATTGGTAATGATGTTGCCATTGCAACAAATTGTGCTATTTTTTCTCGCGAAGGAGGTTACCAAGGAAAACTAAAAATTGGCGATGGCACTCATATAGGAGACTACACAATAATAGATATGGCTGATAATTTAACAGTTGAAAAAGAAATTGCCATAGGTCCAAACTGCACAATTTACACCCACGACCACAACTACGAAGTAGAAGACAAAGCCGCTTGGAAAGGTGGAGTTGTTCCCAAGCCTATTACTATAAAAAAAGGAGCTTGGGTAGGTTCAAGTGTAACGCTGCTTCCCGGAATAGAAATTGGAGAAAAAAGTGTTGTTGCTGCAAACGCAGTTGTTACTAAAAATGTTGATGCAAATTGTATTTATGGAGGAATTCCTGCCAAAAAAATAAAAGAAATTTAATGACCAAATATTAGAGAAATGACAGATATTCTTTTTATTGCTTATGAATTTCCTCCCTTAAACAGAGGAGGTGTTTTTCGCTCATTATATTTTGCAAAATATTTTAATGATTTTAATATCAAACCACACATAATTACTCTTTCTTCCGAAAATTACAACAAAATTTATAAAGATACGACATTAGACAATTCTTTATTGAAAAATTTAGATGGTAAAAATATAAATATAGTAAATATTGAAAGTGATGATTTGTTGTTGAAAAATAAAAATAAGGTTAAAAATTTTTTAAGAATTTATTTTAATTTTACCAAAGGGAGTGAATTTAAGTATTGGAAAAAAGATTTCTTCAAAAAGTCAAATGAAATTATTCTTAATAATAATATAAAAGCAATATTTGTAACAGCTCCTCCGTTTGGAGTTCTTTCACAGGCTGATAAATTATCAAAAAAATATAACCTACCTCTTATTGTAGATATGAGAGATGCTTGGACATATTGGATTACATCTCCTTATCCCTCAAAATGGCATTTTAACAAGACTTTAAAAAAAGAGAATTATATTCTCAGAAATGCAAATAAAGTTATTGTTACATCAAAGCAAACAATAAAAGATTTCCAAAGTTTACATCCAGATGTTTCATATAATAAGTATGAATATATACCAAATGGTTATGACGAGGAGGTTGAGTTTAGACCCTTTATAGTAGATTTCAGCGACAAAAAAGAAGTTGTAATTACTTATATTGGAAGTTTTTACTATTCTCCAGAAGCACAAAAAGCACTTTCCTCTGCCAAGAGTGAAAAAAAAGGATATAAAAAATTACAATATACGCCTCGTAAGGAAGATTGGTTGTATAGAAGTCCGTATTACTTTTTTAAAACTCTTAAAAAAGTTTTTGAAAAAAAACCTGAATTTAGAAAAAAAGTTATTGTTAAGTTTGCAGGTTCAATACCTAATTGGTTGTCAAAAATGATTGAAGGTTTTGGGCTTGCAGAAAATGTGAAATTACTCGGATTTGTTAGTAAAAATACTGCACTTGAATTACAAAAACAATCAGACATTTTACTTATAACTTCTTCTAAAGTGATTGGAGGGAGGGATTACAGCATAGCAGGAAAAACTTTTGAGTATTTCACAATGCAAAAACCTATTCTTTCTTTTGTTACCGAAGGTGCTCAAAAGGATTTATTAGAAGAGTCTGGAATGGCCATTATTTGCAACCCAGACGAAATAGATACTTCTGTAAATAGCTTAATAAATTTAATAAATAATAAATTAACATTTGAACCAGAATTAAATTTAATGGCAAGTTTGCGTAGAAAAAAACTGACAGAAAAATTATCAGAAATAATTAATAATGAAATAAATAACAATGAATAATAGAATATTACTTATAGCAGGAACAAGACCCAATTTTATAAAATTAGCACCTTTGTATCATACTCTTACGAAGAAGAAATATGATATAAAAATTTGCCATACTGGACAACATTACGACAAAAACATGTCTGGTAGTTTTTGGGAGACGTTAAGACTTCCGAATCCCGATTTTTCATTAAATGTTAGAGGTTCAAATGTTCCTGAAATAATAGGAAAAACAACAGTTGCAATAGGTAATTTGCTTAATAATCACAGATTTGATTTTGTTATTGTTTTTGGCGATGTGAATGCAACTGCTGCTGGTTCAATTGCAGCTGTTCAAACTCATATTCCTGTAATGCACGTAGAAGCGGGGCTCAGAAGCTATGATAGGCTTATGCCTGAAGAAATTAATAGAATGATTACAGACCACATTACTGATTATCTAATGGTCTCGGAAAAAAGTGGAATAGAAAATTTAAAAAAGGAAGGGATTTGTGATGACAAAGTTTTTTTTGTTGGTAATATTATGATTGAATCACTTCTTATGACAAAAGAAAAGTGGGGAAATATTGAACATAATGATGTAATTTCAAATTTTATCAGAGATAAGTATGCTATTGCAACCTTTCATCGCCCTGAAAATGTAGATACCGTAGAAGACTTAAATAAGATTATTGCAATTTTGAGAGAAGTGTCAAAAAGAATTAGGATAGTTTTACCATTGCACCCAAGAACTTATAAAAATTTACAAAAATTTAATTTATTAGAAGAGATAAATTCTGAAAATATTTTAATCACCCAACCATTAGATTATTTTCGTTTTATTAATCTTGTTTCAAACTCAAAAGTTGTTCTTACGGATTCAGGAGGAATACAAGAGGAAACTTCATATTTGAATATACCTTGTGTTACATTTAGAAAAAACACAGAACGTCCTATAACAATTGAACTTGGCACAAACATATTGATGAGCGTTGACGAAAAAAACACTTTGGATAAAGTATTAAAACACGTTTTAGATATAAATGAAAAAAAATATGAGGTAATTCCATTATGGGACAATCAAGTGAGTGAAAGAATTGAAAAAGTTATTTTTGAAAAAATAAGTACTTAATTTTAAATAAATTTAGTCTTTCTCAAATAAAATTAATGTTATAGAACTTGAATATAGTTTTAATACTTAACTATCCATCATATAAATTTAATCTAAAAAACGAAATATCTAACAAATATTTCGTTTTTTTATGCGTAAAAAAATAATTGTAAAAAAATGTTATAAATAACTTGTTTTATAATTTTAGAAATATACTTTTGCAAACTTTTTGTGAAATATTATTATCTAACAGATTATTAAATAGTTTTTAAAATTATCAAAATGGCATTAGTTACAAAAGAAAAATTTCTTTCAAAAGAATGGTTTTATGCTTATTCGTTAATTCTTGTAGGAACATTTATTATGGCCGCAGGATTTGTTTTTTTTATCTCTCCATACAAGTTGGCACCAGGAGGTGTTTATGGTATAGCCATTGTTATTCACCACCTTACAATAGGAATGTTTGACTTTTTGCCTGATGGCTTTCCTATCGGACTTATGGCTCTTTCTATGGATATTCCGCTGGCAATTATTGGAACAAAAATTCTCGGACCTCGTTTTGGAATAAAAACAGTCGTCGGATTTCTTTCCACTGCATTTTTTGTAGATTTATTAGAGTTCTTTTGGGGAAACAAGCAATTTGTAGAGAACGACCCATTGTTGTCGTCTATTTTTGGTGGAGTGCTTATTGGTGTAGGTCTTGGATTGGTTTTTAGGTCAAGGGCTACTTCGGGAGGAACTGATATTGTTGCAATGATTATTGAGAAAAAAACTAAGTTACCTCTCGGACAATTAATGATTTACGTAGATTCTGCTGTTGTAATGATTACATTTATTGCTTTTAAAGATTGGAATATTCCATTATATTCTCTTATAACTATTTTTGTTACAGGAAAAGCGATTGATATTGTTATGCAAGGAGCAAGCACCAAAAAGGCTGTGTTTATTATTTCCGACAAATATGACGAAATTCGTGATAAAATTATAACAGATTTAAAAAGAGGGGGAACTTTTATCAAAGGAGAGGGAATGTATCATAATAAAGATAAAAATATTATATATAGCATTGTAACCCGCAGAGAATTAGAAATATTAAAAAGTCATATTAGAAAAATAGACCCCAACGCTTTTCTTACTGTATTAGATGCAAGAGAAAGTATTGGCGAAGGTTTTCAGCCTCTTGAAGAGGAGTAGTAAACAAATATATTACAAAAAAATATCAGCATAGGTAGTTATCTTTTTATACTGTGTAAAATTATAACTATTTATGCTGTTTTTTGTTTTGAGAATAAAACGTTTTATATCTACAAGTTAGACCTTCTTTTTGAAAATATAAAAAGTGTGTTCAAATTTATTTTTGGCATCGGGCAAATTGTGAGTTTTTTCAATTTCTATCCAATTATTAAAATCTATTTCGGGAAAAAAAGTATCTGCCTCAAAACTGCTGTGTATTTTTGTCAAAAATAATTGATTGGCAAACGGCAAAAATTGCTCGTAAATAGATGCTCCTCCTATCACAAAATTTAGTTTTTCCTTGTCGCAAAAAAGTAGTGCTTCTTCAATGCTATTAGCCATTTTGCAATTAGGATAATTTATTGTTTTGTCGGAAGTTATAACAATATTTGTGCGATTTGGCAAAGCTCCTTTGGGCAACGAAAGATATGTTTTTTTGCCCATAATAATATTATGTCCGCTTGTGTTTTTCTTAAACCATTTTAGGTCGTTTGGCAAATAGCAAAGCAAATTATTTTTAAATCCTATTGCGTTGTTTTCTGCAATAGCCACAATTATTGAAATATTAGTCATCTGGTATAAATTATTATGTGATTGTCTGATTTATTAGGATAATAATTTTCTATATTTTTTCGTTTACAACTTCTTTTACCTTCTTGCCTTCTTTGTATTTTGCTTTATAGATAAGTTTGCCTTGTTTGTCGTAGTTTTCTACCCACCCGTGCGGATAACCGTTTTTGTAGTTTTTCACACTTTTTAAAGTTCCGTGCTGATACCATTCTTTCCATTCGCCTACTTGTTTTCCTTTGTCGTAGTATTCTTCTCTAATTTTTTTTGTGCGGTAGTAATAAGTCCATTTTTCGTGTTTTTCGTCTTCAAAATAATTTCCTTCAATATTAGGATTTCCTTCTTCGTCAAAAGTTTTATAAATTCCTGTTTTTTTACCGTCTTTAAGGTTCATTATCATTTCTTTATTTCCGCTTTCGTTAAAATAAATAATTTCTCCCTCTTTTACGTCGTCTTTGTAATTCATTACATAACTGGGCTTTCCGTCTTCATACCACGACTCCCATTTGCCGTTCATTTTTCCTGCCTTAAAACTACCTACCGATTCTAATTTACCGTTTTCATAATATCGTTTCCATTCGCCGTCTTCTTTTCCGTCTTTATAATTTCCTGTATAATAGATTTGTTTGTTTTCAAAATAAACTGTCCACAGCCCATTTTTTTTGTCGTTAGAGTAGTTTCCTTTTTTCCAAATTTCATTGTTTTCATACCACCAAATCCATTCACCGGTCATTTTGCCTTCTTTAAAATTTCCTTCGTTGCCTTTGTTTTTATTATCTTGATAATAAGTCCATAAGCCATCTTGCAAATCGTTTTTAAAATTACCTACAATATCCAAATCGCCATTTTCCAAATACCATTTTGCTTCGCCTTCTTTTTTATCATCTTCATAATTAATTACAGATTCTAATTGTTTGTTTCTAAAATATCTTTTGTGAGTTCCTTGTTTTTTACCTTTTTCAAATTTATTTTCCGAAAAAACATCACCATTTTCGTAATAAAATACCCAAGTGCTGTCTTTCAGCCCATCAACAAAACGCCCTTCCACAATTTTAATTCCGTCCATGTTCCACTCTTCGTATTTTCCGTTTTCGTAGCCTCTTTTGTATTTCAGTTGTCCCGATTGATACCAGCAAAACCAGTTTCCAACTTCCACACCGTTTTTATAACTTCCTTTTTTAAATATTTTATTATCCGAAAAATAGGAAATCCATTCTCCGTCTTTTAGTCCATTTTTATAAAAACCGTCTTCGAGCAAAATTCCGTCTGCCGAAAATTCTTGATAACGACCTGTTCCATTTTTCACAAGAGTGTCGCCTTGTGGCGAATATGCACTTATAAGGTGCATAGAATCTGCCGAAAAATAATATTCTTCTTTTATTTTTGCTCCTTTGGCGTTCCAATAAGTCCACAGACTGTCTTTTTGGTCGTTTTTATAATAGCCTTTTCTATAAATTTTTCCTGTTTCATACCATTCGTTGTATTCGCCTTGTCTTTTGTTGTAGGCTATTGTGCCAGAGTTCTTTCGTTTGCCATTTTCGTAAAAATATGTAACTTCTCCTCTAATAAATCCGTTTACATAATTTGCTTTTTGAAATAAAACTCCATCTTGAGTGTAAAATTCCCACATGCCCACTCTTTGTTCTTCTTTTAGAAGTCCTTTGCTTTCTAATTTTTTATTTTTCCAATAATTTTCTACCATTTCTTGTGCATTGGCAAAAGAAAATATTATGGATAAAAACAAAATAATGCTAATTTTTTTCATAAATTTAAAAATATAAGATTTTTTTATAAACTATTATTTAATTCTACTTTAGGAAGTTAAAAACAAGCACCAATGGTGCGATAATCAATAGCCTTGTCTGAAAGGACAAGGTTAATTTAACACATTGTTTAAGCACCAATGGTGCGTAATCTATTTACTAATAATAAATTATTTCGCACCGTTGGTGCTTAAATGTATTATTCAGCTATCCTTGCCCTACGGACAAGGTTATTGATTATCGCACTCTTGGTGCTTAAATATCTAATTATTAATTGTTTTTAAGTTCGTAAGGTAGAATTAAAATGTAAATTATCACAAAGATATTACAATTTTTATAATTGTAAATTTTAATTTTACAAAAAAATCTTATATTTGTGTTTTTAATAAATCATAAAAAACACTAATCTGTAATTTTTTGAATTAACCGTTCAAAATTTGAAAACTTAATATTACAATGGAAAAATTATTTAAAGATTTCCCAAAAATAAGCAAGCAAGAGTGGGAGGATATTATAAATAAAGACCTTAAAGGTGCAAGTTACGAAAAAAAACTTGTTTGGAAAACCATAGAGGGCTTAAATTTTAATCCTTACTACACCGCAGAAGACCTCAAAAACTTAGATTTTTTGAATAATCAAAAGGATAATAATTTGCAGGCAAACAACTGGTTAGTTGTGCAAGATGTTATTGTAGAAAGAGCAACAGATGCAAATAGAAAGGCTATTGAGTTGCTGTCCAAAGGTGTAGATGTTATTAATTTTGTTTTTAAAAAAGACAGCGAAAGAAACCGAAACGAAAGAGCTGTTTCTAAACTAATTAATGGAATAGATTTAGAAAAAACACAAATTAATTTTACAGCAGAAGACGATGTAGAATCATTGGTGTATATGCTTGGCGATATTTTGAGTAAGAAAATTAAAGACGTAAGAGGTTCAATATCTTTTGACCCTATTGGAAATTATGCTTTTACAGGAAAATTAGAAAATACTGCACTTATTTTTCCATTTAATTTTAGCAAACATGCAGTTAATTACGAAATATTTAAAATAAATGCAGTTAAATTTGCAAACGCAGGAGCATCTGCCGTTCAGCAACTTGCAATAGCTCTTTCAATAGCCTCCGAATATGTGGATTTTGCCACAGATAATGGTTTTACAGTTGACGATATTTCTAAAAATATTTCTTTTGAATACGGAATTGGTTCAAGTTATTTTATTGAAATTGCAAAATTTAGAGCAGCAAGACATTTGTGGAGTAAAATTATAGAAGCCTATAAACCAGTAAATTCTGATTCTAACAAAACAAAAATTCATGCGGTAACTTCTCGCTACAACAAAACAATTTACGACCCGTATGTAAATATGCTTCGCACAACAACAGAGGCAATGTCTGCAATAATTGGTGGCGTAGATTCTCTAAAAGTAGAGCCTTACGACGCAGTATTTAGCGAGCCAACAGAATTTTCGGAACGAATTGCAAGAAATCAGCAAATTATTTTGAAAGAAGAAGCCTATCTTGACAAAGTTTCGGATATTAGTGCAGGTTCGTATTATGTTGAAAATCTTACTTCTTCGCTAATTGAAGCTGCTTGGAAATTATTTTTGGAAATAGAAGAAAACGGAGGGTTTACCAAAGCAACACAAAAAGGATTTATTCATAATATAATTAAGGAAACTACACAAAAACGTGATGTTTTAATTGCAACCGGTCGTCAAACAATTCTTGGAACAAATCAATATCCTAATCAAGAAGAGAAAAATGTTGCAACAAAATTACAAGCTAATAATAACCAAAATGCAGGAGAATTTGAACTTTTGAAAAGTTACAGAGGTGCAGAGGCTTTTGAAAATTTGCGTCAAGAAACAGAAAAAAGCGACAAACAGCCAAAAGTATTTATGCTAACTTACGGAAATCCTGTTATGCGAAAAGCAAGAGCCGATTTTTCGGAAAACTTTTTTGCAATAGCTGGTTTTGAAATTATTAATAATATAGGTTTTGATACAATAGAGCAAGGAATTAACGAAAGTATAAATAAAAATGCAGACATTGTAGTTCTTTGTAGCTCAGATGATTCGTATATGGAAATGGCCGAGGCTGTTAAAAAATCTAATTTAGATAAAATAATAGTTGTGGCAGGTTATCCAAAAAATATTGACGAAATAAAACAGCAAGGAATAGAACATTTTATCCATGCAAAATCTAATATTCTTGAAGAATTAAAAAAGTTTCAGTCTAAAACTTTACAGATAAAATAATTAAATGGCAAGAACAAAGTTTATTTTAATAATTTTACTTTTAACTGCCCTTATATTAAAGACGAATGCACAAATAATTGATAAAAAAAACTTGTTTGTAAACGCAGGAATTGTTGTGAACAGCGGAACAGTTCTAAATAGAATCGGCTTTTTTGCAGGAGGATATTATGTTTACAAACAAGTTCAATTAAATTTTAATTTGCGACCTGTTTACAATCTTTCGGGCATTGGCACGCTCAAAGAATTTGCAGAAATGCAGACAAACTTGGGGCTTGTTGTAGGCTTTGGAGGAAAGGATAGTATTGTAAATAAGTTTGTTACACAAAACAGCAATCAAACCCAACAAAAATATGCTGTTGGTTTTTCCTACAATATTTATATTGATAAAATAGGAACAAGTCAGCCCACCGGAACATTTTTTGCCGAATTTAACCACTTTGGACTATCCCACGAAAACGATATGTGGGGAGAACCACGAACAGACAGATACAGGTCGGCAGGAGCAAAATTCTACTATCGCACCAAAAACTGGAAATATTCTGGAAATATAATTCTTTGGCATGGAGATGTTTTTGATTATCACACTTTTAAATATGATAATCAAAACTATCCGTCAAGGTTTGGATACAAAGACTTATCGGAGTCTAAATACGGAAAATTGTCGCACGGAATAATTAATTTGCAATTAGATTATGCTCTACCAAGTTGCCAAATAATTAGTTCATCTATTGGTTTAGATTCTGAGCATGTAAGGAATATAAGTCAGAATATTATCGTGCATGACGAATGGTTTTTGCCCGAGAAATTTATTGGCTACAAATTAAAACATTATCCTATGCTTATGGAAAATGGCGAGCCTTATTTATTTAAACCTTCACAGAGGGTAAGACCTGCTAAATTCTTCTTAAACATAGGATTTAATCAAGCAGTATATTATTAGAGTTCTTTTAGGTTTTCTAATGATATTGTTTTTTATGTTTGTGATTAAAAACAGATTATATATATATATGAAATTTATTATATTTTTTGTTGTTAAGTTATATTTTTTTGTATAAAACTGGGGTAAAATCCCCTCGGACTGCATTTTTTATGGCTGGGACTGCATTTTTTTTGGTTGGGACTGCATTTCTTTCGGTTGGGACTTCATTTTTTTTTGTTGGGACTGCATTTTTTTCGGTTGGGACTCCATTTTTTTTGTTTGGGACTACAGTTTTTTTGTTTGGGA
>Ga0193956_1000362_pt1 | contig 21464 bp, 22 predicted proteins | sample BB_7_MG_FD_140358 | JGI IMG/M metagenome (GOLD analysis project Ga0193956, IMG submission 140358) | Microbial mat bacterial communities from the Broadkill River, Lewes, Delaware, United States - BB_7_MG | ecosystem: Environmental > Aquatic > Freshwater > River > Microbial mats | place: USA...
TCCAATTCTTACATATAAAAATATTGAAGATCCTATGAAGTATCTAATGGAATCAGATTATGGTCAACAAGTTAGTATTTTTGGAAATAATTCTGATGAAATTGCAAAAATGATTGATAGTTTAGTAAATTTAGTAAGTCGTGTAAATATTAATGCTCAATGTCAAAGAGGTCCAGATATTTTCCCATTTACAGGAAGAAAAGATTCTGCACAATGTACACTGTCTGTAAGTGATGCTTTAAGAGCTTTTAGTATTAGGTCAATGGTTGCAATTAAAGAGAGTGCTGAAAATAAAGAAATTGTTTCAAGTATTTTAAGAGATCATAAATCTAATTTCTTATCAACTGATTTCATTCTTTAGAGATAATATGTAAAAAAGAAGTAAACTGCTTCCTTTTTACATAAAGAGAATATATTAGTGAACTATGATATCTTTTTGTGCTTTTGGAATAACTTCTCCAATAATACTAGCATATCCAAAAGTTAAATCTTGGATTTCTTTTATATACTCTTTTGCATCATCTGGATCCATTGCTATTAAAAGTCCACCAGATGTTTGAGCATCACATAAAAGTGCTTTACAATAGTGTGATAAGTTACTCATATATAAAACTTTATCTTCCATATATTTCATATTCTTTTTAGTACCACCTGGAATTACATTATCATCTGATAATCCAATTGCCTCTTCTATTAAAGGAACAGCAGAACATTCAATAGAAAAAGAAGTAAGTTTATTTACTGATTCTAAACTATGACCTAATAATCCAAATCCAGTAATATCAGTACAAGAACTTACATCATATTTTTTCATGATTTTAGAAGGAAGGTAATTTAATGCAGCCATTATATCTGCACAATGTTTCATTACTTTCATATCAACTAAATCTCTTTTAATTCCTGTTGTTAAAATTCCCATTCCAATTGGTTTAGTTAAAACTAAAACATGCCCAATTTTGGAAGTATTGTTTCTTACAATATCATTTGGATGGATAATACCAGTTACTGAAAGCCCATAATACATTTCAGGTGACTCAATCGTATGACCACCTAATAATAATCCACCACACTCTTTAATTTTTTCATTCCCACCATTTAGAATTTCTCCTAAGGCTTCATATGATAAATTCTTTTTATCAAATCCTACTATATTTAGTGCAGTTTTAACTTCAGCACCCATAGCAAATACATCTGATAAAGAGTTTGCAGCTGCAATTTGTCCATAAATATATGGATCATCAACAACTGGCGTAATAAAATCTAATGTTTGAACAATGGCTTGGTCTTCATTTATTTGATATACACTAGCATCTTCACTAGTATCAAATCCTACTAAAATCTTTTCATCGCTTGGTGATAAGTTACAAAGAGTTTGTTTAAGATCCCCCGGACCCATCTTTGCGGCTCAACCTGCAGCTTGAACGAATTTAGTTAATTTATATTCATTATTCATAATTCCTCTTTTTTACATTTAAATGCAATAATATAAGTGATTTTACATCTTTTTATTTTAAATAGTTATTAAGATAGTAAAAAAAAATTTACCATTTAATCTTTTGTTTACTTTTGATATAGTATTATTCAAACTTAAAATAGCATTTAGACCTAAGGTTTAGGTTTGACATAAAGAAAATGATTATTTAACAATCTTACTTTATATCTTAATATATGCTTCAAATTATTGAGGTTATTACCCTATGAAAAAAATATTACTTATGTTAATCATGGTTGTTGGTTTTGTATATGCAAAATCTTTTACATTTACTGCAATTCCAGATCAAGATGAAACACAATTAAAAGAAAGATTCTCGAAGTTAGCTGTTTACTTAACTAAAGAATTAGATGTTGATGTTAAGTTTATCCCTGTTAAATCTTATTCTGCATCTATTGCAGCATTTAGAAACAATCAAGTTCAACTTGCATGGTTTGGTGGATTATCTGGTGTTAAAGCAAGACTAGTTGTTCCAGGTTCAATTGCAATTGCTCAAGGTGTTGAAGATACACAATTTAGATCTTATATCATTGCAAATACTGCACTTGGTTTAGAAAAGAATGAAGCTTTCCCAAAAGAAATTGCTGATAAAACATTTACTTTTGGTTCTAAAGGTAGTACAAGTGGTAGATTAATGCCTGAGTATTTTATTAGAGAAAACTTTAAAAAAGCTCCTACAGATATCTTTACAAAAGTTGGTTTTTCAGGAAGTCATACAAAAACTATTTCTTTAGTTGAAAGTGGAGCTTACCAAACTGGTGCTGTTAACTTTAAAGTTTGGGATAGAGAATTAGCTGCTGGAAATATTGATACTTCTAAAGTAGAAATTTTATGGACAACTCCTACTTACCCTGATTATCAGTTTACTGCACATGGTAACTTAGATGAGGTTTATGGAGCTGGATTTACTGAAAAACTTACAAATGCATTATTAAATGTAAAAGATAAAGCAATTTTAGATGCATTCCCAAGAAGTGCATTTATTAAAGCTAAAAATTCTGACTTTGAACCAATTTTAGAAACTGCTAAGGAAATTGGTCTTATTGACTAATTAAAATATGGCATTTAATTTACAAGAAGAAACTATCTCTTATGGAGATTTTGATGTTTTAAGTAATTTTAATTTATCTATAAAAAAGGGCGAGAAAGTTGCCCTTTTAGGTAAAAGTGGTAGTGGAAAATCTACTTTGTTAAAACATCTTTTTGATTTACAAAAAGAAAACTCAACTTATATTCCACAAGAGTTAGGTCTTGTAAATAATTTGTCAGTTTTTCATAATGTTTATATTTCTAAACTTGATGAAAACTCACTTTTTAAAAACTTAAGAAATCTAATTCTTCCTTCAAAACTATACAAAGATAAAATTTTAAAAGTATTAAAAGATGTAGAATTAGAAGATAAGCTTAATGCTAAAATAGCAAACCTATCAGGCGGACAGAAACAAAGATGTGCAATTTCGCGTGCAATTTTTGATGAAAAATCTATTTTATTAGCAGATGAACCAATATCTGCACTTGATGAGTATTTAAGTGATAGAACTTTAAAACTATTAACACAGAAGTTTGAAACTTCAATTTGTGCACTACACAATGTTGAATTAGCAATTAAAAATTTCCATAGAGTAATTGGACTTAAAAATGGAAAAGTTTTAGTTGATAAAGCATGTAGTGATTTAACAGATGATGATAGACAAAAGTTGTATTATGTTTGTGACTAAAAATTTAAGAGTAAGCTTTGTAATTTTTATTGTAGGAGTAATCAGTTTTTTTATTGCTGATTTATCTATTTCTACAGTTGATACTTCTTTATTAGTTGAAGATTTTTTCTTCTCAATTATAAAGCTTTCTTTTAGTGATTATTCTGTTTTATTTGAAGCTTTTTTAAATACTATTTCAATTGCAATTTTATCTATTTTCCTCTCTTGTATTATTGGTTTTTTTCTAGCACTATTTTTCTCTAATATGTTAGTTCGAATATCATTATCTTTTACACGTGCAATTCATGAGCTTTTTTGGGCATTAATATTTTTACAAATATTTGGACTAAATACTCTAACAGCAATTCTTGCAATAGTAATACCTTATAGTGCAATACTTGCAAAAGTTTATGCTGAAATACTTGAAGAACATGACACTTTTCCTGAAGTTTTACGTGGTAAAAGTAAGATATCATATTTTATATTCACTAAAATACCTGATGCTTTTCCTCACTTAGTTTCTTATACTTTATATAGATTTGAGTGCGCGCTTCGTTCAACTGCAATTTTAGGATTTGTTGGAATTACTACCTTAGGATATTATCTTTCTAGTTCATTTATGCAAGGTTATTATAATGAAGTTTGGATGATATTGATTTTATTTTATATTGTAGTTGCTAGTATTAAATGGTGGTTTAACAAATATACTTTTATTCCTTTAACTATTGCTTCATTTTTTTACCTAGATGATTTTTCAGGTTTTAACTGGGATAATTTAGTAAGATTTGTAACAAGTGATATTGTTCCACATCCAATAAGAAATGATTTAGGCTTTGATAAAACGCTAGCTTGGTTTGATAATATCTTTTCAAATGAGATACTTCCAGGTGTTTTTAATACTATTATTTTAACTCAACTATCACTTTTTTTGACTGCACTTTTAGCTTTGATTTTATTTCCTTTAGTTTCAAAAAAGTTTTTCTCAAAACCTACAAGAGTGACATCTCATGTATTTTTAGTAATCTTAAGATCAACACCTGAATATATTTTAGCTTATATATTCCTACAATTATTTGGACCTTCAATGCTTCCAGCAGCCTTAGCTTTAATGCTTCATAATGGTTCAATTATTGGACATCTAATAGGACATGAAGCAAATTTACTAGAGCTTCGTCCTGATGTTACAAAAAAAAGAACTGAAAAATATTTTTATGAAATACTGCCAAGAGTTTACAACCAGTTCTTAGCATTTTTATTTTATAGATGGGAAATTATTATGCGGGAAAGTGCAATTTTAGGAATACTAGGAATTGCAACTTTAGGATTCTTTATAGATTCTGCAATTGCTGATTTTAGACTTGATAAAATGTTTTTACTACTACTTGTAACTGCACTTTTAAATATTATTGTTGATTTAATCTCTAAAAAAGCAAGGGAATATTTAAGAGCTGATAATAGTTTTACTTCTTGCGGATGTTCTTTAAAATAAATTATTCTATAATAAATTAAAAATTTGAGGAAAAGCATGAAAAATATATTAATTATTATACTTGTAGTTGTAGGTCTTGGCTATATGGGGTCAATTTTATTAGATAGATATCAGACTATTAAACAAACACAAACAAATAGTAAATAAATTAATTTACTATTAAATATGATATCTTTAAGTTAAAAGACTACTTTTATGCTCTTTATTAGCCATTTTCTTTCTTTAACTATTATATTGTTATAATACGGAAAAATTACATAAGAGAAGTTTTAAAATGAATGAAGTTATAAATAAAGATTACGAACCAGTTCAAGTATTTGATTATGTTCAATATCAAAAAGATATGGAAGCTAAAATAGTAAGAAATCCACGAACTAATACACCAATAGATTATATTACAGATGAAAAATTAGCCCAGTTAGAAAAAGAGGGTATTACTGATTTTAGACCATATATTCCAGTTCCAAAAGATATAAAAGCACATTTATTATTTGCTGTTAATATCTGGCTTAAACTATCAAAAACTTATCCAAACGATGAATATCTTAAAAGCTTAGATAATGAAGCTAATCATCATATAGTGTTATCATATGATTGGTATAAAAAATTCGGAATAGATAAACCCGTAATTTAAATACTATTTAAAGTAGCATCATTAAATTTATAAGTTTTATGAGCTACTTTTACTAATATATTCTTTTCTGCTAGTTCCTTAAATAGTTTAATTAAAGTTGGTTTAGAAATAGAAAAGTCTTCCATTATATCTGTATAAGAAGCTGTAAATAGATTTTCATTATCCAAATTATTAATTATATATTTTATAATATCCACTTGCTTACTATCTGTTATTGCTGAGATTGTTTTGATTACATGGATATTTTTTTGTATCTCTTTTTCTTGAACAACAGGAAGTAAAATATCATGTAAAGTATTTAGCAACTCTTTTATATTTATAGGCTTTACAATATAGTTTTCAACTTTTAATTGAATAGCATCTAGTAAGTATTTTGTATCTGTATGTGCAGTTGTTAAGATTGTAGGAATATAGATATTTTTTTCTCTTATATGCTTTAAAAAATCAATTCCATTTTCATTTTCAAGTAATATATCTGAGATTATAACATCTACTTTTTTATTGAGTAATATATCCATTGCTTCTTTTGATGTTTTAACTGCATAGATATTATTAACAAAATCTACAAGTACATCATGTGTATGTTTTAGTAAATTTTCATCATCTTCTAAATATAAAATATTAAAGTCATGTAAGATATTCAAATCTTTATTTTGCATTTATAGCCTCTTCATTTATTATTGGTATTTTTATTGTAAATAATGAACAATTAAAATTTCTTTTATCTTTTATTTTATGAGTAACAGTTTTATATAAAATAGTACCATTCATATGTTTTTCAACAATTTGTTTTGACATATAAAGACCAATTCCTGTTCCTGCGCTTTTATATTTTGTTGTATAATAAGGTTCAAAAATTTTTGAAGTAATCTCTTCAGGAATTCCTCCCCCATTATCAATAATATTTATAATAATATGCTCTTTATATCTATGTACAATTATTTTAATAATTCTATCATTTTTATCAACAGTAGAACATAAAGCATCTTTGGAATTAGAAATAATATTTAGAAATACATGTGATAGTTCGTTGTAAAAACTATTTATTTCAACATCTTGCTTAATTATTAAATTTATTTTTATATTTTCTTTTTCTAATAAATACTTAGATAATTGCATTGAGTGCTCAAGACAGTTTTTGATAAAAAACTTGCTTTTTGCCTTATCAGGACTAAAAAAGTTTTTAAAATCATCCAGAGTATTTGACATGTTCTGTGCTAAAAGTAGGGCATCTTCTACTTTCTCATCTACAAATTTTTCTGTTAATTTACCTAATAACATTTTTGTTTGAAAACTTTGTATTATCATAGTTAACGAACCCAAAGGTTGTCTCCACTGATGAGCAATATTATTTAACATTTCACCTAATGATGCAAGTCTTGCTTGCTGAAACATAATAATATCTTTCTTTCTATTTTGTGTTACTTCTTTTTTGATTTTTGTTTCAAGATAGCTATTTAGCTCTTTTAATTCTTTTGTTTTTTCTTCTACTTTTTGTTCTAAACTATTGTGTAAACTTTTAACATTATTGATAATTAAAACTGTTAGAATAATAGAAAATAAAAATACTAAGAAAATTGAGATAAATGAAAATATCATTATTGTATTAAAAACTTTTTGGGTATTTCTTTTTTCATTAATAGCAAGTGATAAATCATAGTTAATCAAACTTGTAATATAAATAGATATAGCATTTATACTAAAGTTTAAATCAGTGTAATACGCTTCTTCCTCTCCCATTTTAAGATTAATTATATTTCTTTTTATTTCTAAAAGTTTTTTATCTATATTATTAATTATTGCTTTTTTTAAAATTTTATTTTCATGATATTTTTCTTCATTTATTAAAAACTTTTTTATAAAAGTAGTAATAAATAAAGGTTCTGCTTTATGTTTTATATTTTGATTATATTCAGTCCAGTTTTTTTCTATTAGTTGTTGTGCTAAATCAAAAACTTCTTTTGCTTGTGTATATGTAATATCTTTATCTTTTAAATCTTTTAAAGTGTCTTGTATATTAACATTGTATGTATCTTTCATATTTTCTAGTTTTATTAATGTTTTTGTTCTATTGTCAAATAATACATCAAAATCTTCTTTTATTGTAAAAGTTGAGATCTGAGATAAGACAACAATACAAATCATTCCACCAGAAATAATAAATATTAAAAATGATGTTTTATATTTAAAACTTAAATTGTCAAAGAACGCAAATAGTTTTTTTAAAATCATATTAGTTCTCTATCTTTTCAAAAGTAGAGTTTTTATAATGGAATAAATAAATTTTATTTAAAAGTTGTGTGTTTTTAAATTTTAAATTAAATCCTTCTAAAGTATTGTGTGGAGTGTTTTTCAAACTTGAAAGAAGTTTTTCTCTAGTTATATCACCTTTTATCCTTTTGATTGCGTTTACTAGAACTTTTGCTGATAAAAATGCTTCTAAAGATATAAAACCTAACTCTTGATTAGGATAATATTTTTTCATCAATGTTTGATACTCTTTTATAGCTGGAATATTTGTATTTGTATAGTTAGGAACTACTTGAGAAAATAAAAGATTATTTGTATTTGTTTTTTGTTTTTTAAGCTCTTTTATCATTTCATTTGCATCTCCAAAAGATAAATTACAAAATATTGTATCTTTTAGATTTTCATTCTCTTTAGCTTTTTTTATAAACAAAGAGTTTGTTTTGTAAGCTCCTACCATTACAATAGCTTGAGGACTTGCATCTTTTATTTCATTAAAAGCATGGTTTATTGAAAGTGTGTTTCTTTTATATGAACCTTCAGCAACTAAAGATAGTTTTCTTTTTTTTAAAGAATTTATTAATGATATATATCCTTCTTCTCCATAATCATCATTTTGGTAAAACACAGCTATTCTTTCTATTCCTTCATCTTTTTGTAAGTGCTCAACAATTGCTTCTATTTCTTCTTCATACGAACTTCTAAAGTTTACAAAGTTTTTATTGTTTGAATTTCTTAAAAAAGATGCTCCAGTAAATGCTCCAAAAAAAGGTATATCTTCATCATATAATAAAGGTAAGACACTTTTTACTGTTGGAGTTCCTACAAAACCAAAAAGAGCAAAAGCTTTATCTTTAAATACAAGTTTTTCAGCATTGTCAATTGCTAGTTCTGGTTCATACTTATCATCATAAATCAAAAAATCTATTTTTTTATCACTTAAAATATTTTTTTCATTAGTATATTTAAAATAAGAGTTTGCACCAGCAGTTACTGAATCACCCCAAGCCTTTATAATTCCAGTTTGTGGAATTGATGCTCCTACTGTTATATTCTTATTTGTAAAGGTTTCATCTTTAAAGTAAATATAAATTATTGCAAAAATAAAAAGTAATATTGGAATACGTTTAATCATAAGGTAGTTTACTAAAAAATTATCAATAAATTGCTTTAGCGATTAAAAGTAACAGTTCTTAAAAGCTTGGTAAAATATTTTTTAACTTTTAAGCCTTGTTTAACTTTTATACATATATTATTAGGTCAAATATTATTGACCAAAAAGGCATGTTATATGCAAGAATTTATATATTATAATCCAAAAGGACTAGACTTCCCAATTAGTGAAGAGATTCTAGTTACTAGTGATATTGATGACACAAAAGAAAAAAACTTTTTAATTTCAAATACAAAAGAAGTGAAATCAGAGTTAAATGCTGATGAAATCGACTTTTATATTAAGAATTCAAAGGATTCAGTTTCAGCAAAAATTGAAAATGTATTAAAACTTTATGAAATTGCTGCTACTAAATACGATTTTGCACAAGATATCTCATACAATGAAGAAATATCAAAACAATTATTACTTGTTGCAAATACAAAAGAAGAGTATGAAGCTTTTACAAAAGAGATAAGTCCTGATGATTTTGAGCTATTTTCTGTAAAAGAAGACATTATAAAACAAATTTCTGGACATATTGGAAATTTATCTATAATTGTTGATGATGAAGGTAAAGATGTTACTTTAAATGTATCTCAAATTGTTTGGTTTGATGCTAAGCAAATTGGATTAAATCAAAGTGGAACATTTGATCCTAACTTATCAAGTATAGAAGAAGTTATAAAGACTTTAAAAGAAAATATAAACTCTTATTCATATAAAAAATTTACAACTTATGATCAAAGTATTTGTCAATATCACGAAAGAAGAGAAGAGATCTGTTCTAAGTGTGAAGAAGTTTGTCCAACTGTTGCAATTACAAAAGATGATGAAACTAAAACTTTAGGTTTCTCTCAAATTGATTGTCATGGTTGTGGAGGTTGTGTTTCAGTATGTCCAAGTGGTGCAATTGATTATGCTCCATCGAATAAAGAGTCTTTATTTGAAATGAGTAAATTTTATGAGGAAACACATCCTTTAATAGTTCCAGAGAAAATGAATATGAGTTCTTTAGCTCTTTCATTAAAAGAAAATGTTTTACCTTTTGCAATTGAGGGAGAAAAATTTTTACATGAAGCTTCTTTTTTAACACTGCTTCAAATTTCAGGTTCTCAAGTAATCTTCTATAGTGATTTTATCTCAAAAGGTTCTGGAGATGCTATTAGAATAGTAAATGATATTTATCAAGCAAAATATGGAAAAGATGCGATTTTAGTAGCTATGAATGAAGAAGAGTTAGCTAAGGCATTAGAAGAAGTTTCATTTATTGAAGGTTCAGAATTTAACTTCAATCAAGATACACTTAAAAAAAGAGAAATTTTTTCTCACAGATTACAAAAAATTGTAGGTGATGAAGATTTAGGTGAAGTTAAAACAGGTGAACATGTTCATTATGGACTTGTAAAAGTAAATCAAGACAAGTGTACTTTATGTCTAGTTTGTGTAGGAGCTTGTAATGTTGATGCTCTTCAAGCAGATGCTAGTGATAATACTTTAAGATTAAACCCAAGTTTATGTACATCATGTGGTTATTGTGAAGTTTCATGTCCTGAAGCTGACTGTTTAACTATTGAGCGAGATGTTATTAAATTAGAACCAACTTGGTTTAAAGAAAGTATTTTAGCTAAAGATGATTTATTTGCATGTGTTGAATGTGGAGTTGAATTTGCAACAACTAAAGCTGTTATGAAAATAGCAGATATGATGGGACCTATTTTTGCACATGATCCTGTAAAAGAAAGATCTTTATACTGTTGTGCAGATTGTAAACCAAAAATTATGATGCAAAATCATTTTGATCAAAGAAACAAAGGAAATGCATAATGCAAGATAATCAAGCTATAAATAAAGCAAGAGCACTTTATTATAATTTATTCGCAAACTTTTTTGTAGATACTCAAAAAACAGAAAATTATTTTGAATTAATTAGATTAATAAATATTTTAAAAGAAAATCCATTAGACCCAAGTTCAGGTCAAGCTTTAGTTAATATCTCAGAAATATTAGATTCAAGCTCTAATGTTGCACTACTTCAAGAGTTTGATAATATCTTTCATAATCCTTCAACAAAGAAGATTCGACTTACTGCTTCTTTTTATGATGAAGGTGTAGAGTCTGGTAAAAAAAGAGTTGAAATGATTCAATTCATTGCTAAAACAAAGTTAAGAAGAGATGAAGAAAATTACTTTGAATATGAAGATTCTGTTGGTTTCTTATTCTCATTTATGGCTCAACTATGTGAAAGTATTACAAATGGTGAAAAAGAGTATGAAAATACTGTTCATTGTATATTCTCAGAGATTATAAATGATTTTATAGATGAGTTTGCTAAAGAAGTTTATGAACATGAAAGCTCAAAAGTTTTTAAAGAATTAATAGTAGTTTTACACTCTTTTATAGAGTTTGAAAGATTATATTTAAGTGTTAGTAAACCAAAAGTAAAACCAAAAATTGAGGAAAAAGAAGTAGTAGAGACTATTTCAGAGGAAGAGTTAGAAAGACGTGCTAGAAATAAAGCATTAAAAGCAATGGGTCCAAAAAAAGACCAAAAACCAACTGGACCTATTGATACAGCAAGTGCTGCAGAAAGCGAAATCTAAAAAAGGAAATTCCTTTTTTGGAGATTTTATTAAGAAAATTTAAAATAGTTTTTTTAATAAAGTCTCTTAATTTAGGGGCTTAATTTCTATAAGGAGGTCAGTCGTGCAAGAAAGCAGAAGGAATTTTGCCAAGAAAACAGCAATGGTTGCAGCAGGTGCAGCAGCAGTTGCAGGAACTAGTGTATTGGCGGCTACTGGGAAATCATCTTCACAAGGTGATGAAAATAACGGTGTTATTGTTGGAAGTTCAAATAAAAAAGAAATTCTATACAAAAAAACTGCGTCTTGGGAAGAATTTTACAAGAGCGCAAAATAAGTAGAGGAGTAATGTATGTCAGCAAATACATATGAATCTTTAAATGCAAAAGTAGGACGACGGTCATTTATGAAAATGGCTGCAGTTGCAACTGCATTTGGAGTTACATCATCTTTTGCTAGTACTACTGCAACTAGAAAGGCAACAGAAGAAGAGATTAAAAATCCTTTTCCTGGTTCAAAAACAGTTAAAACTGTATGTACAGCTTGTTCGGTTGGTTGTGGTGTAATAGCAGAAGTTCAAAATGGAGTTTGGGTAAGACAAGAAGTTGCTCAAGATCATCCTGTATCACTTGGAGGGCACTGTTGTAAAGGTGCTGATATGATTGATATGGTTAGATCTGAAGTAAGACTTAAACACCCAATGGTTAAGAAAAACGGAGAATGGAAAAGGATTTCTTGGGATGAGGCTTTAGATGGTATTGCTTCAAAACTTGAAGATTTAAGACAAAAAGATGGTCCTGATTCAACAATGTTTTTAGGTTCAGCAAAATTCAATAATGAGCAATCTTATTATTACAGAAAATTTGCTGCAATGTTTGGAACTAATAATATAGATCACCAAGCTAGAATTTGACATAGCTCAACAGTTGCCGGGGTGGCAAACACATGGGGTTATGGTGCTATGACAAATTCTTTGGGAGATATACAAAATTCTAAAGCGATAATTATTTTTGGAGCAAATCCAGCAGTAAATCATCCAGTAGGGTTCCAACATTTCTTAAAAGCAAAAGAAAGAAATAACACTAAAATAATTGTAGTAGATCCTAGATTTACTAAAACTGCTGCAAAAGCAGATTATTATGCACAAATTAGACCTGGTACTGATATTCCATTTATGTATGGAATGTTAAATATCATCTTTGAAAAAGGTTGGCATGACAAGAATTTTATCAATGATAGAGTTTTTGGTATGGAAGAAATTATGGCTGAAGCTAAAAACTGGCCAATTGAAAAAGTTGCGGAGGTTACAGGTGTTGATGCAGATTTAATTGTACAAATTACTAAGCATTACGCAAATAACACGCCAGGAACTTTAATCTGGGCAATGGGTTTAACTCAGCATTCAAATGGTACTTCTAATACAAGAATGGCTCCAATTTTACAATTAGCACTTGGTAATATGGGTGTTGAAGGTGGTGGAACTAATATTCTTAGAGGTCATGATAATGTTCAAGGAGCAACTGATTTTGGTTGTTTAGCTGATTCATTACCAGGATATTACGGTTTATCTGAAGGTTCATGGAAATATTTCGCTTCATCATGGGGTGTAGATTTCGATTGGTTACAAGGTAGATTTAAAGATCCTTCATGGATGAATAAAAAAGGTTTCACTCTTGCTAGATGGTGGGCTGGAGTTTTAGGTGAAAATGAAGGTGAAGATGCAATTCATAATGCAGATACACGTTTAAAAGCTTTATTTGTTATGGGTAATGGTATTACATCAACTGCACAAACAAAAAAAATTAAAGAAGCCTTAGATCATTTAGATCTTGCAGTATTCTGTGACCCATTTGTAAATGAGGGTGCAATTATTACTGATAAACAAAATGATGTTTATATTTTACCAGCTGCTACACAATTTGAAACAGCGGGTTCAGTAACAGCAACTAATAGATCTGCACAATGGAGAGATAAAGTTATCGATCCAATGTACGAATCAAAAGCTGATCAAGAGATTTTATTTGCATTAGCTAAAAGATTAGGTTTTTATGATGAATTAACAGCTGGAATGAAAATTAGAGAAAATAAAAAAGACTTTAATTGGCCAGAAGATGCAACAGATGAGATAGCTAGAATTATCAAAACTATTGGATTAACAGGTTGGACAGCTAAAAGATTAAAAATGCACCAAGAAAATTGGCACATGTTTGATGAAGTTAGTTTAAGAGGTTACGGACCGATGACTGGTGAGTACTATGGTTTACCATGGCCTTGTTGGACAGAAGGACACTCAGGAAGCCCTGTTTTATATAACATTCATAGACCTGTTAAAGAAGGTGGTATGGGGTTCAGAAATAGATTTGGTATGGAAAGAGATGGTGTTAATTTACTTGCTGGAAAAGGCAGTGCACCAAAAGATTCTAGTAACAAAGATGGATATCCTGAAATTAATAAAGATAATATTGAAGCTGTATTAGGTATTACATTAACAGAAGATGAAAAAGCTAGAATAGGTAAAAATTGGAAAGTTGATAAATCAAATATTATTGCTGAAAAATGTATGGAAGCTGGAATTGCTCCTTATGGAAATGCAAAAGCAAGAGCAAAAGTTTGGGGATGGGCAGATGAGATTCCAAAACATAGAGAACCATTACATTCACCAAGAACTGATTTAACAAAAGAATACCCTTCTTTCCCTGATAAGAAAAATCATTGGAGAGTTGATACAAGATACATTTCGGAGCAAAGTAAACAAGATTGGGCAAAAGATTTCCCAATTAACTTAGTAACTGGTAGACTTGTAAACATGAACGGTGCTGGTATGGAAAATAGAGCGAGTAAATATTTAGCTAAATTAACACCAGAAATGTTCTGTGATATCAATCCTGATTTAGCAGGAAGATACGGAATTAGAGATGGTTCAATGATGTGGATTCATTCACCTCAAGGAACAAAAATTAAAGTAAAAGCACATTATTCTCACTCAGTTTCACCTGATAGAATATTTATTCCAATTCACTTCGCAGGTGTATTAGAAGGTGAAAGTTTACTTCATAAATATCCAGATGGAACTGCTCCTTATGCAATAGGTGAAAGTGCAAATACTGTTACTAACTACGGTTATGACATTGTTACACAAATACCTGAGACTAAGGGTGGATTATGTCAGATAGCAAGAGTATAGGAGAGTCAATATGAGTAATAATAACGTAGATTATGCAAGAATGAAATTCTATTGTGATGAAAACAGATGTATTCATTGTGATGGTTGTTCTGTTGCTTGTGCTGAAGCACATGAGTTACCAGTTGAGATCTCTAGAAGAAAAGTTGTAACTGTTAATGAAGGTAAGCAAGGGATGGAGTTTTCTTTATCTGTTGCTTGTATGCATTGTACAGATGCACCTTGTGAACAAGTATGTCCAGTAGATTGTTTCTATATCAGAGAAGACGGTATCGTTTTACATGATAAGAATACATGTATTGGTTGTTCATATTGTTTATATGCTTGTCCATTTGGAGCTCCACAGTTCCCAGCTAACGGTGCTTTTGGTACAAAAGGTGTAATGGATAAATGTACAATGTGTGCAGGTGGACCTTTAGATACTAATAGTGAACATGAAAGAGAACTGTACGGACAAAATAGAATTGCAGAAGGAAAAGTTCCTGTTTGTGCTGCTATGTGTTCTACAAAAGCTTTATTAGTAGGTGATGCAGAATCTGTAGCAAATATTTTTAGAGAAAGAGTAATGTCTGCTGGACGTGGAGTTCAATCTGCACCTTATGGTTGGGATAAAGCGTATGGAAAATAAAAGTTTTCTAAGTGAATATAAAGTCTATTTAATCATAGGCTTTTTATTCGTCCTTTTAACATATTGGTACTTTTGGCTAGCAACTATTGCTGATATTAGTTACGTATACCAATTCATTTTACAGATGCTACAAGGAAACTTCACAGGACAAATTGTTCCTTTTGAAAGTTTAACTAAGTATCAACAAATGGAAGTTGGACTTTATGGACCTGATTATCATGCTATTGCGCCAGAAGTAATAAGAGCATTTGAAGAAAGACAACATCTATTACCTATCGTGTTTTTAGTTGAGTTCTTTTTATTCTTAACGATGTTTATTGTTGCAAAAGGAAGAAAACAAGCTGAAATTACTAGAACAGAAGATAAAGTTCAAGTATATTCACTTTTCCAAAGAATAGTACTTTTATTAAATATTGTCATTATGATATATTTATTTATCACTGGTTTTTCAATAACATTTGGAAACTGGACTGGTGGTGGTGAGTTAGCAAGATTTATGAGATCAACTCATGAAATTGTTGGAGTTGGTTGGATGCCAATATGGTTAATTATGACTATTATTGCATTTAAAGATCATAAGTATTTTGCAAGACCAAGTATTAAGATTTGGAATAAAATCTTTTTGCGAGGAAGTTATCAACCTATGAATAGAATCAATTATTATGCATATGTGGCTTTTGGCTTCTTACTTGTAATTAGTGGTTTTATAATTTGGTTTATGGCTCCAGATGCATCTGTGCATGCAGAAACGATACAATTAAAAAGATTTATTCTGTTTATCCACTTTATGGGAAGTGCTATTATTTCATTCTTTACGTTTGAAACAGTGTACTCATATTTTGTATCTGTAAAAGGATATATCCCTGGAGTAATTACAGGTAAATTACCAGTTGAATATCTAGAACAACTAAGACCAGATGTTTTAGAAGAAGAAGATTTAAGAAAACAAGTTAAGTAGTTTTACTCCAATAGGAGTAGAACAACTTTTCTTTTTAAAATAATATAAATATGCAAATTTTGCATATTAAGGATAGACATGGATAACGCCAAATATTTAAAAACAGTAATTATTGACAAACTTATAGAAAATGAAGCAACTGAATTTGAAGATGTGACTATTGATGAATCACGTCTTAACTTGTATTTAAATGGTGAAAAAACTATATCTATGATGACAATACCAAAAGATCAAGATGCACATGCAGTTGGTTTTTTAATGAGCGAAAATGTAATTACAAGTGTTGATGATATAGAAGAGTTAAAAGTAAGTGAAGATGGATTAAGAGTAGATGTTAAAGCTAAAATCAATGAAGGTTCACTTGAAAATCTATATAAAGAAAAAACACTTGTAAGTGGTTGTGGTGGTGGAGTTACTGGAAATATTGAAGGTTCTTTAGAAATACCATTTAACCAAACTGCATTTAAAGTTAAGCCTGAAACTATCTCTAGTGAAGTTAAAATATTTTATAGAGAGAGTGAGCTTTATAATTTAACAGGATGTGTGCATAAAGCTATGATCTATTTACTTGATGGTTCTACTATTACTGCTGAAGATATAGGACGTCACAATGCAATTGATAAAGTTGTTGGTAAATGTAAATTACAAGGTTTAGATACTACAAAATCTGTTTTATTTGTATCAGGAAGACTTAGCTCTGAAATGGTTACGAAAGCTGTAATGCATAGAATTCCTATTATTGTATCAAGAACTGCACCTACATATTTAGGTGTACAAGTTGCTCATAAACATGGAGTTACAATGATTGGTTTTGCAAGAGGTAAAAAAATGAATTTATATACTCACCAAGGGAGAATAGATGTCTAGTATTGATGATAACATAGATTTTAAACTTGATAATATTCAAAAAGAATTAATAATGACAAATTTAGACCAAGACGGAAAAATGTCTTGTCTAAAGGCGTTTAAAGTTGCACGTTTAATTGGACGAGAGCCAAAAGAAATGTCTGCAATTACAAAAAGTTTAGGTTTAAAAATAACAAATTGTGAATTAGGTGTATTTGGAAAAGTAAAGTTTCAAGAACCAAATATGGCTGTTTATAGCAAATTAGAAGAAAATTATAATGGAAATAAAAGAATTCAATGTGAAATTCTTTGGGAAGAAGCAAAAAAAACTTCTTTAAATATAGTAGGTTCTACAGTTAAGGGTACAGATCTTGATGTAACACATTGTCAACTTGGATGTTTTAGAGAAAAGCAAGGACATAAAGCAGGACAGAATGAAAGTAAAAGTTAAAATCTGGATAGAAGATAATGAAAAGAATCTTATATTTGGTGGTGGAAAAACAGAAGTTTTAGAACTAATTGATGAAACAGGTTCTATTTCAAAAGCAGCTCAAAGAGTAGGGATGAACTATAAAAAAGCTTGGACACATATTAAAATATTAGAGAATAATATTGAAGATGATTTAGTAAATACTAATAAAGGACAAGGAGAACTAAGTGGTAGTTCTCTTACTCCAAAAGCTAGAGAAGTAATTCAAACATATAAAATTTTGCAACATGATATTAAAAAATATGCTGATGAAAGATTTAAAGAGCTGTTTTTGAAAGATAACAAAGAGATACTAAATATAAAGGATACTCAAAAGTGATTAAATTAAATTCTTTACAATACCCAAATGTGCAAAATTTGCATATAACTAATGAACTCTCACTTGATATATTAAAAAATAATGATGATTTTCTAAAAATAGAAAATGAGCTAAAAATTAAATATGACTTTTCAGAGTTAATAACATTTTCTTTTTCTCAAAGTGGATTTTTAGGTCTATTTTTAGAACTAGAAAGAAAAGGAAAAATAGCAGTTTGTGTTGGTGAATCATATGCAATTATACAAGCTGCTAAACAATTTGAAAGTTTAGGTTTTTCTCTTGTATGGATTGATTTAGAAAAGGATGGAAAAGTAAATAAAAAACAAATAGAAAATGCAGATGTTGATTTTTTATTTATCTCTTCTTATGTAATTGATACTTTTGTTAAAACTGATTTAGAAGAAGTTAAAAAACTTACATCGGCAACTGTTATTTCAAATGCAAGTGCAGATTTTTCTACAAGTAGTGATGCTATATATTTTGATACATATAAATTAACTGGCTTTTCTTTATCTTCTTGTATTTTATTTAAAAATGATTTATTTGAAGAACAAGTAATAGGTTTTAAAGATGTAGTAGCTGTAAATGCAATAAATGAAGCTTTAAAAATTCAAAGTTTCCAAACGAGCCAAAAAGAGTTATTTAAAGAGAAACTAATAAAGGCTTTTGGAGATGATTTATACTTTTTTGTTGATTCAAAAGATACTTTAGATTACTCACTTCATTTTGCACTAAAAAATATAAAAGCAAGAGAGATTATAAGAACGCTTGCTTTAAATTCAATTCTTATTACAAATGGGGAGGGTTGTTCTTTAGGTTTATCAATGCCATCAAGAGTTATTCAAGCTATGGGTTATGAAGAACTAATTTCAAGAAATGCAATATCTCTAACCTTTACAAAAACTTTTGATGAAGCAGAGATAGAAAAAATAGTAAATGTATTTGCAAAAAAATATAGACAAATAAGGGTTTTAAATGAGCAATAAATTAAACTTTTTAGACTTTGAAGAAGCTGTAAAAATAAGTCTAAACTTAGCAAAAACAACAACATTAAAAGAGATTGTTCCTATTTCAAAAGCATTAGGAAGAGTAGTTTCATCAGATATTATTTGTAAAAAAAATCTTCCATCTTTTAATAATTCTGCAATGGATGGATTTGCTTTTAAAGTAGATGACTGTGGAAAAACACTAAAAATTAAAAAGGTAATATTTGCAGGTGATAAAGGTGATGATGTAAATGCAATATTAGAACAGGGCGAATGTTATAAAATTATGACAGGAGCAAAAGTTCCTAGTGATGCTAATACTATTGTTCCTATTGAAAACTGTTTTGATGTAAGTGATACAAGTGTAGGAATACCTGAAGATGTAAAAGTTGGATCTAACTTACGATTAAAAGGTGAAGAACAAAAAGAGGGTAATGTACTATTTAAAAAAGGTGAGGTAATTAACTCATCTCATATTACTCTTTTAGCTTCACAAGGTCTTATGATGATTGAAGTTTTCAAGCAAATTTCTATTGCTGTTGTTTCAACTGGAAATGAACTAAAAGAGCCATGGGAAAACGCAAATGAAGAAGAGATATATAACTGTAATTCTTATGCTTTAGTTTCTCTTTTAGAAGAAGCTGGATTTAGTGCAACTTATAGTGGAGTAGTTCCTGATAATTTAAACGAATCAATTAAGTTTATTTCTAATCTAAAAACATTTGATGTAGTTATTACAACTGGTGGTATTTCTATGGGAGATGCTGATTTTGTTGGTGAGGCCTTTGTTCAAAATGGACTGCAAACTGCTTTTCATGGAGTAAATGTAAAACCAGGGCGTCCTATTATGATGGGAAGTATCGAAGACAAGGATAAAAATAAACAAACATTTGTAATGTGTTTACCAGGAAATCCGCTAACTGCAATGGTAAATATGCATCTTTTTGCAATTCCTGTATTAAATAAAATACAAGGGAATAGTAGTTTTTATCATGATATTGTAATTGCAAAAAATAAACAAACTTTTAAAACAAAAAAAGGACGAGTAAATTTAGTACTTGGAAACTGTGAAAATGGAGGATTTAGCGTAACAAGAAACAATAAATATGGTTCAGGAATGATTACTGCGTTATATGAGAGTAATTGTATTTTAGTTACATCAGAAAATACAGCTGGTGTAGAAAAAGAGCAAATGGTTAAACTTATTAAATTTAATAATAAGTTTTTAAACGAACAAATAAATATATTTAATTAAAAGGAAAATAAAAAATGAAATTAAAAAAGTTAACATTACTACTAGCAAGTGCATCTATGGTTTTTGCAACAGGTTTAAGTGCAAAAGATTCTTTAATGATGGCAACAACAACAAGTACAGATAACACTGGATTATTAGATTATTTAGCTCCAAAGTTTGAAAAAGATACTGGTACTACTTTAAAGTGGGTTGCAACTGGAACTGGTAAAGCTTTAAAAATGGGTGGAAATTGTGATGTTGATATCTTATTTGTTCATGCTCCTGCATCTGAGAAAAAGTTCATCGCAACTGGTTTTGGTGGTGATAGACAGCAAGTAATGTACAATGATTTTATTATTGTTGGTCCTAAAAAAGATCCTGCATCTGTGTCTGGAATGACTCCAAGTGCAGCTTTACAAAAAATTAGAGACAATAAATCTAACTTCTTCTCAAGAGGTGATAACTCAGGGACTAATAAAAAAGAACTTTCTTTATGGAAAAATGCAAATGTTGATGCAAAATCAGCATCTTCATGGTATGTACAAACTGGTCAAGGTATGTTAAGAACTATTAATATGGCATCTGAAAAAGGTGGATATACTATGACAGATAGAGGTACTTGGATTAAATATATGTCTCAAAAAGGTGAATCAAATATGATGAAAGTTGTAGTTGAAGGTGATGAATCACTATTTAACCAATATTCAGTTGTTTCAATCAATAAAGAAAAATGTTCAAATGTTAAACCAGAACTAGCTAAAAAGTTTACTAATTGGGTTGTATCTGATGCTACGCAAAAAACAATTGCTGACTTTAGATTATTAGGTCAAGCATTATTTATTCCAAACGCTGGAAAATAAGTAATTTAGATATAGAAGTAAAGAATTAAATTTGAAGGTTAGTATATAGAATGAATCTTTTTACAGATGGTTTTAACGAAGCAATAGATTTACTAATGACAGGTAACGAAAGCGTTTACTCTGCTATTAGTACAACAATAACAGTTTCTTCTTGGTCTTTATTAATTAGTTTAGCTATTGGGCTTCCTTTGGGGTTTGCCCTTGGTTATTATAACTTTTTTGGTAAGGCAGTTATTAGAACTATTGTTGATACTCTATTAGCTCTTCCTACTGTTGTAATTGGACTTATTGCATATACTATGCTTTCACAAGCTGGACCATTTGGAGAGCATAACTTGCTCTTCACACAACAAGCAATAATAATAGGTCAAATAGTTTTAGGTTTGCCTATTATTATTGCTTTAACAGCAACTCAAGTTGAATCAGTTGATAAAAGATTATATACATCTTTAAAAGGTTTAGGAGCTACACAATACCAAATACTAGTTGCAACACTAGTTGAGGCAAGATTTGGTCTTATGACAGCTGCAATGACTGCTTATGGACGAATTATCACTGAAATTGGTATTTCGATGATGGTTGGTGGAAATATCAAATATCATACAAGAACAGTAACAACTGCAATCGCACTTGAAACTGGAAAAGGTGAATTTGTAACTGGTATTGCA